>OHTU01000248.1_pt1 | contig 22164 bp, 18 predicted proteins | sample 1578961 | NCBI WGS metagenome assembly OHTU01 (sample SAMEA3879582, study PRJEB24766) | human gut metagenome | biome: human-associated habitat; feature: feces | place: USA | collected 1985/1987 | reverse complement strand
ACTTACGTTTCGCAAACATACCTATTTAATTTGAGACCGCCAAATCTTAAAAGTATGTTATTTAGCATGGTTTTCCGATATATCCACCTTACAAATAAAACGTTTCTTACCAAAATCGCTTATAATTAGCCACATAACGTCTGTTTCTTTGTTCCACGGAAAAAAGTCTGTGATTCCGTCTGTTTAACTGCCAGACGGCCATTCTGCAACACGCGCCAAGCGCTTTACCTGAAACGGAGACAACGGACCACTTGACCGAAATCTGACACGACTTCATGGGAGACAAGGAATCACGGGACAAGTGAGTTTTGACCTGGGTCAAAAATTTCTGATTATTCTATTGATGCAAGATTAAAGTGCAATCTATAATTAAGTAGGTGGTCAAAATTATTTTTTTAATATGTGCCAAAAGCATTATTCTTACATTTGCAACGTCCTCTCGGGCGCATCTACTTACCTTGTTTTCAGTCGCAATGCCCGCATTGCTCCTTCAACCAAGGTGGCGTATCTGCATCCCGATAGAACATTCCAAATGTAAAAATAATTCAGACCACCTACTTAAGAATTTGTCGTTCAAGGTTATATGCCTATGCTTTTTGACGAACACGAGACAAGGCACATCCGCATCTGGGGCGAGACACATCCGCATCTGGGAGGAGGCACATCCGTATCTGGGAGGAGATGCGCCTGTGTCCGGAACAAGAAACGACCGCATCTGAGACTTGAAACGGTTGAACGCGAGACGATGTTTGCCGACAAATAGAGATACCAAATTCTCTTGTTGCTTTTTCTATGATTGCTGTCTGGTAAAACTAATTCTAATTGAGCGCTACATATCAAGGCAAAAGCTATCCCGCCCTCCCATTCCTGTCACGTGATAACATCTATTCCTCCCCCCCTCATAACACAACAGCTCCCGCCATGGAAGTCCAAAGCGGGAGCTGTTTATCCAATTATCTAAGGAAATCACGCGATGCGTCGCGGGGGTGTATGTCTGTTCAGCCGGCATATTGCGCCAAACGACTGACGTATTTCCCGATGATATCAAACTCGATGTTGACAACGCTGCCTACGCGGATGGCGTGGAAATTGGTGTGTTCGAACGTATAGGGGATGATACACACCTCGAAGGTGTTATCCGTTGGGCGGCATACGGTGAGGCTCACGCCGTTGACCGTGACACTGCCTTTGTCAACCGTGAAATATCCGCGCTTTGCCATGACAGGGTCGTTTTGGTAGGAGAACGTAAAGGCTGTGCTTCCGTCCATGTTCTCCACCTTGGTGCAGACGGCTGTCTGGTCGACATGCCCCTGCACGATGTGTCCGTCCAAACGCGCATTTAAAGGCATGGAGCGTTCCACGTTGACTTCATCGCCCACTTGAAGGGCGCCAAGGTTGCTGCGCTGAAGGGTTTCTTCCATGGCGGTGACGGTGTAAGTGGCGTTGTCTGTTCTGACCACCGTCAGGCACACGCCGTTGTGGGCAACGCTCTGGTCGATTTTCAGTTCGGAAACGAAACTGCACGTGAGCGTGATGTCGATGTTGGACTGATGCTTCTCAAGCGAAACCACTTTTGCGGTTTCTTCTATGATTCCTGAAAACATTGTTGTCGTGTTTTTTTTGAGAACAGGTGTTTTTGAAACTGGCCGCATCGGCGGCGTTTGAAAGCCCGCAATAGGGATTCCAAGCGGACACCCGTTGTCTTGGTTAGGGATGGAGGCGAGGGGCGCACAACATCATTGTTGCTGCCCGTGGGGGTCTTCCGAACCTTCGCTGAGGAGGTCTGTTCCCCAATGGGTGGAGGAGAGGCGGCGTTCGCGCTCAACGACTTCCTTGGCTTTTTTGGCGTAGACGATCATGCGCAAGGACTGACCGTAAGAGAAATAGTTCCACATCCAGTTGAGCAAAACGACAATTTTGTTACGCACGCCGAGGATGGAGCGCAAATGCACAACAAGCCACATGAACCAGGCCATGAAGCCAGCCATGTGTACTTTCTTAAACTCGGCAACGGCTTTGTTCCGGCCGACTGTGGCCATCGTTCCAAGATTGCGGTAGCGGAAGGGCTTCATTTCCTTGCCTTTCTCAAGGCGCTGCAGATTCTTGGCCAGCAAAACGCCTTGCTGAATGGCCACTTGTGCCAACTGCGGATGTCCGCCCTGCCAGTTGGGGTCGCCCTCCGTCATGATGCACTGGTCGCCAATGGAGAACACGCCGTCGAGGCCTTCAACTTGGTTGCAGGCGTTAACCTTGATTCGGGCGCCACGGCCGAGGTGCGAGGCATCGAGGTTGCCCACTTTCTGCGCGGCAACACCGCTGACCCAAATGAAGGTGCGCGTGGCTATCGAACTGCCGTCTTTCAAGATGACGCGGTGGTCTTGATAGTCGGTCACCATCTTGTTGAGCAACACGTTGACCCCCATGGAGCGCAGATATTTCTCAACGTGTGCTGAAGAATCGGGACTCATGGCAGGGAGCAGGCGCTCTCCAGCTTCAATCAGATAGATGTGCATGAGGCTCGAAGGCATGTCGGGATAGTCCTTCGGAAGGACGTATTTTTTCATTTCTGAGAGGGCTCCCGCAATTTCCACACCTGTGGCACCTCCACCTACGATGACGACGTTGAGGAGTTCCTGGCGTTCCTGTTCGCCAGCACAGGTCAGCGCACGCTCAAAATTGTCGAGCAGGGCATTGCGCAAACCCATGGCCTCGCTCAGCGTTTTCATCGGCATGGCTTCTTCTGCCACATGCTGGTTGCCAAAGAAGTTGGTGGTTGTTCCTGCTGCAAGAACCAGATAGTCGTAATGGAGCTTACCGATGGACGTCTGGATGATTTTGTGTTCAGGGAAGATGGAACGCACCTCTGCCATGCGGTAGAAAAAATTTTTCCTGCGCTGGAACAGTTTTCTATAAGGGAAGGATATGGAGCTCGGCTCTATACCTGCAGAAGCAATCTGATAAATGAGGGGTGGGAACTGGTGGTAGTTGTTTTTGTCTATCAAAACTACCTGGAAATTCGAACGGCGAAGTTTGTTGGCCAACTTCAGTCCGCCGAAACCTCCTCCAACAATAACTACACGCTTTCGATCCGACTTGGGATTTGGTACATTAAAACTCATAGCACATTATTTTCTTTAGGGCGTTTTCTGATTTTTCGGAATCACGGGCTACACCTGTTTTCCCGACTGAATTAAACTCATCTCCGTCAGAATCTTTATTTTGGGAAGTCTGAACGGATTTTCAGTACGTCTCTTTTTTTCTAAGATGGGTGTTCTAAATCTGTTTGAATCGTATAACATGATTTTGAAGACCTGCTTATCCAAAAACGGCTCATACGGCGATGGCCACAAGGAATTTCTACAGGGGCGCCGATTTCTGCCTTTGCCTGCCATCTGACTTTGTTCCGAAAAACCGTAACACGCTTTTCTACTGCAAAGTTACAAATTTATGAAAACCGACAGACCGAAACGAGGGAATATATTGCAACGGTCGGCATATTTGTCATGTTGACAAGGCATACGCAAGCGGCGTGCGCGTGTAAAGACAAATGAGGGGATGGTCTGAAGGGCGGCATTACATCTCGCCCTTGTTCAGACCACCCCCTCTTTTAGTGTAGGTTGGTTATTCTTTTGTTCGTTACTTCCAACAACGTGGCTGACTGGCCCCGATTGGGAGGGGTCATTTCAGGTTGTTGGCAGCGAGGTATCTCTCTGCCTCTATAGCGGCCTTGCATCCCGAGGCTGCTGCCGTGATGGCCTGACGATAAAGCGGGTCGGCCACGTCGCCGGCGGCGAAGACTCCCGGAACGTTGGTGCAGGGCGTCTGTCCTTGGGTCTTGATGTAGCCCAATTCGTCGGTCTCCACCCAGGGTTTGAAGAGGTCGCTATTTGGCTTGTGCCCGATGGCCAGAAAGAGGCCGTCGATGGCGATGTCGGAGGTGTGTTCGTCCTGCGTGCCTTTCTTATAAACGAGATGTGCGCCCTCCACGCCATCTGCTCCGAAAAGTCCGGTGACATTGGTCTCGAAGAGGATTTTGATGTTAGGCGTTTCCGCCACACGGGTCTGCATGGCCTGCGAGGCACGGAGGAAGGGTTTTCTGACGATGAGGTAAACCTGCTTCGCGAGGCCAGCGAGATAGGTGGCTTCTTCGCAGGCTGTGTCGCCGCCGCCGACAACGGCCACGGTCTTCTTGCGATAGAAAAAGCCGTCACACGTGGCGCAGGCGCTCACACCGGCTCCGCGATATTTGGTTTCATCGGAGAGGCCGAGATATTTGGCTGTGGCGCCCGTGGCGATGATGAGGGCGTGACACTGCACGGTGGTGTCGTCGTCAAATTCAACGACATAGGGGGCTTCAGAGAGGCTGACCTTTGTGGCAATAGCAGAACGGATTTCCACATCGAAACGCAGCGCCTGATTTCTAATGTCGTCCATCATGTCGTTGGCGTCAACGCCTTCCGGATAGCCAGGGAAGTTCTCGATTTCGGTGGTGGTGGTCAGTTGCCCGCCAGGTTGGATTCCTTCATAAAGGACGGGAGACAAGCCCGCACGACCGGCATAGATGGCTGCGGTGTATCCTGCAGGACCGGAGCCGAGAATGAGACATTTAACGGTTTCCATTGTATTTGCTGTTTTTTATGTGAGTAGATAAGTCAGTGGGTATTCTTTGGAATAAGTGTCCAATACAAATATATACCTCTGGGAAGGGGGACCACAGTGATACTATAAAATAATTCTGAACACCTATTATTAATAATACTGAGCAACAGGCTGCGTCTTATCTCAAATCGACCACTTCAACTCCAGGATGTTCTTTGGCGTTGAAAGCGAAATGCGATTGAGGCCATTTATGTCCAAAAGAGATGCTACCGACCTGTATGCGCACCCATTTTCCGGATGCCTGACGGAAGCGGACGCAGAGTGGCATGGCGTTAGCGGCGGAAAGCGTGACGAGGACTTCTGAGAACTGCTGCCGCTTGTTTTGTGCCTTCATCTGGATTTCATAGGCTGCCTTGGAGGCGTAAGTGACTTTTTTCGCCGAAAGTTTATAGCCCGATTTATAGATATTGAGGAAGGCGTATGGATTGAGCATCTGCTGCTCTTCAGCTGTGGGGATGCTCAGATAGGCTTCGTCACTTCCGCTTTGATACACCCAGCGCTTTTTCCCATCGTACCACGTTGTGCCAGAAGAGGAGGTCATTCTGACCATGTTGCCGCGGATGTCAATGGTGCCACTGGCGGCAGACTCCATTTTTCGATTCTTGAAGACTGCGGCATTGAAGGTTGCACTTATACCACCTGCCTGTCTGAGTTTTGAGGCGGTGTTGTCGAGCAGGCTTCGGGCATCTTGCGCCTGAGCCGATGTCTGCGGCAGGGCGATGAAAGCCAAAAGAAAAAGACACGAGAGGAGAACGTGTTTGCAATGTGATTTCATGATGAGAGAATGTGTGTTTATAAATGGTGAATTTTACGTTTGCGTATGGTCACGAGAGTTTTGCAACGATTTCGTCCAGCTGCACAATGTCGGTGATGATCACTTCACGCGGTTTTGCACCACGTGTCGGTCCTACGATTCCCGCGCGCTCCAACTGGTCCATCAGGCGCCCGGCACGGTTGTATCCGATGGAGAACTTGCGCTGGATGAGCGACGTTGAGCCTTGCTGATGCGTGACAATCAATTCTGCAGCCTGACGGAAGAGGGGGTCGAGTTCTTCTTCCATGCCGCCTGCTGCGCCCGGTTTTTCGACGCCCTCTGCCAGTACTTCTGGCAAAGCGAACGGCTGGGGATAGCCTTGCTGCGCGGCGATGTAGGAACAAATAGCCTCAACTTCCGGAGTGTCGACAAAGGCACACTGAACACGCACAGGACTGTTGCCGGAAAGGAAGAGCAGGTCGCCCTTTCCGATGAGCTGATTGGCGCCAGGGCGATCGAGAATGGTTTGACTGTCGATGCGCTGCGACACTTTGAAGGCCATTCTCGCTGGGAAGTTGGCCTTGATGGTTCCCGTGATAATATTGGTGGTTGGGCGCTGTGTTGCGATGACCATGTGCATGCCGACGGCTCGAGCGAGCTGTGCGATACGCGCAATGGGAAGTTCCACTTCCTTTCCCGCGGTCATGATGAGGTCGCCAAACTCGTCAATGATGATGACAATGTAGGGCATATATTCATGACCATTTTCAGGGTTGAGCTGACGGGCCGTGAATTTGGCATTATATTCCTTGATGTTTCTCGCCTTGGCACGCTTGAGCAAGTCGTATCTGTGATCCATCAATTGGCAGAGGCTCTTGAGCGTCTGGACCACCTTAGTGACGTCGGTGATGATGGCATCGTCGCCATCGGGGATTCTTGCAAGGAAATGGTTTTCTATGGGCGAATAGACACTGAACTCCACCTTCTTGGGGTCGACCATGACGAATTTCAACTCCGAAGGGTGTTTCTTATAGAGCAGTGAAGTGATGATGGCATTAAGTCCGACCGACTTTCCCTGTCCCGTGGCACCAGCCACGAGCAAGTGGGGCATCTTGGCGAGGTCCACCATGAAGACTTCGTTGGTGATGGTTTTGCCAATGGCAATGGGGAGCTCATAGGTGCTCTCCTGAAATTTCCTGGAATTGATGATGCTCTCCATGGAAACGATGTGCGGTGTTTTGTTTGGCACCTCCACACCAATGGTTCCCTTGCCAGGAATGGGGGCAATGATTCGAATGCCGAGCGCACTGAGACTCAAGGCGATGTCGTCTTCGAGATTACGGATTTTGCTGATTCTGACACCAGGTGCCGGCGTGATTTCGTAAAGCGTGATGGTGGGGCCGATGGTGGCCTTGATGCCAACGATTTCCACACCGAAATCATGAAGCACTTTGATGATACGGTCTTTGTTGGCATTCTGCTCAACCATGTCTACCGAACGGCTATTGTCGGGGTATTTCTTCAGAAGGTCGAGACCAGGGAACTTGTAGTTTTCGAGGTCAAGACGAGGATTGTATGGCATGCTGGAAATGGGCAGGGAGGGCGTTTCGCGGTGTGACTTCTCTATTTCCAGAGAGACACTGGCTACGGGTTTCGGTGCTGCGGAAAGATGGGCAGTGGAGACAGGAGGGGTGTCGTTGACATCCAGTTCAAGTTCACCAACGCTTCCTTCGTTTGTTGCATTGGAAAAGTCGACGCTCACGCGACAATCGTCGTTGTAGTCGTCTTCGTTTTGCGTGTCGTCTGTGTCATTAAGGTCCTGTATCTGATTGTCGTCTACACGGTATTCCGTTCCTCTGTTTCTCGCTGCGGAGAGTTTCTCATAGCCGTTTTTCACCAACGCGTGTGGCTTCATGGCGGAACGGATGACGGAGATGGTTTCACGCCGCAAGTAGATCATATAGTAGATGGCAGCCACCACCACGATAGCATACGTGGGTATCAGGCCGATAGAGTTGGTTAAGAAATCGCAGGCTATTTGGCCGTGCTTGCCTCCCCAGTTGAACGTGATTTGGGTGTCGCTGTCTTTGCCGAAAGAGGAATAGAGAAGGCTCAGGGTGATTGATATCCAAACGAGCAATATGCCGCAATGAATGAAGCATTTCCAGAGTCTCACTTTATAGGCATTCATCAGCTTCACTCCCAACAACAGGAAGAAGATGGGGATGATGTAGGCACTTGCACCAAAGCAATTGTCCATGAAATAATAGGCAGCGTATGCACCAAGTCGCCCTCCATAGTTCTGAACTTCCTCAAAATCAGTTTCGTTCTGCACAGCCGATTGTTCTTCCCAACCTGTCATGAAATGCGAAGAAAAGGCAAGTATCAAGAACAGCGATATGATGATGATGAAGAGACCGACCACGAAGCGGAGACTGTCTCTTTGGAACATTGAGGACAAACTACTATTGATGATGGCTTGTTTAAATCCCTTATTGTCGTTTCTTCGGGTGCTCTTAGTTTTTTTTGTGGTCATAATGGAAAAGTGAAACAATTCAGGAAGCATTTATCCTGGACGGGGATATTTAGTAATGGAAACATTACTTGAAAGGTGTGTGCAACGCAAAGGGGCGATTGTGAGGAGTATCAGCCTGCTCACATCACTCTGCCGCAGGGCCTTCCGTAACGTAAAATTGTATCAAACGCTTGAGGGCACGCTGGCAGACGGGACAGAATTCCTGCGCGGTATTGGTGCGCATTCTGCAATCCTGGTATGCACGATAGACATTTTTCGTCTGATTTCCCCCTCCTTCATAAAGTCCGATTTTCTTCTTATTTTTTGACGTAACGGGCGTAGGGATTTTGACGTTGGCGGGCAATTGGTTACCCCACTTTACCGAGAGGTCTTTCAGCGTCGTGATGTTCTGCTCCCAAGGTTCGGTTTCCGGCGTATATTCTGGCGTGTACTCATCGTAGCCATACTCGTCAGCCAAGGCCGCGAAACTGTGTCCAAACTCATGCACAACAACGGGGCTGAACATGGGATGGCGAGCCGTTGTCAACGTATAGGAATTATAGATGCCGCCACCGCCGTAGGTGTCGGTATTGGCAAGGATGATGAGATGCTCATAGGCAATTCCGGCCAAGAGGTTGTGGAGCTGACGCAAGCGGAGCGTGGTGAGATAGCGTTCGGAATAAAACGTGTCGAAATGCGAAGAGAGCGCAGTTTCCTTCCAATCGTTTTCGTGGGGAACGCTCACGCCACTGTCTTTCGATGGCAAGGCCACAGCAACGACGTTGAAATATTGCTCCATGTCTTTGAACGGCTGATAGGAGAAGAGGCTCTTCACAGCGGCGGTGGCATGCTCGTAGAAGAGGTCGGCCTCTTCAGGGCGGTATCCTTCAGCCACAATCGCCACGTCGATGGCCTCGGGATGGGGGCTCTTCTTGAGATAGCGGTGGGGCGCCGGATGCTTGCAGTTGATTTTACGAATCAGAACGTCGGAAGGAGCCACGATGTGTTCGAGTGACGCAGTCACCTCATCCTTGTGGTTGAACAACTGGATTCTGACGTGTGCCGAATCTTTTGGCATCGGCAAAAGGAAGACGTTTTCAAAGGATTTAGTGGTGCGCAGCGCTTCATCGGTGGCAGTCCACTCCTGGAAGAGCGTTGAGAACGATGTATTATAGATGACGCGGCCGCTTTTGATGTCCGTCATCGTGATCTGTCCCATTCCGTGGAGAGGAAGAGAATCCAGATTGACATGCCGGCCTGCCCATCCTGGCATTTCGCAGAGTTCGTCAAGCGCGATGCTCTGGTGTTTGGAATCGCCGCTGAAAATGTAGTCGACGCGGAGGGTGTTGTTCTCAAAATATTTGCTGAACTCTATTTTTGTTCCTGCAAAACTGTGGCTGAACAGCATTGCCAGAAGGAGTAAAAGGCATATTCTTATTTTTCGCATTTTTGTCTGTTGGGTTAGGTGATGGCTATTGAATTGGAGGAGACAACAAACGGGGGTCAGGCTTCTACGCGTTCGTCGCCAGAGAGGTGGAAACCGCGTAGGAAATCCACTATTTCCATGCGCTTTTTACCTGCCAGCTGAATTGTGTCGAGATGCAGGAAACCGTCTTGAAGGGCAATCTTGAAAAAGGTTTTGCCATCGCTGACAACTTTTCCTGTTTCAACAGTCTGCTCACAAAATTCCTTATGGGAGGCGTATATCTTCACAACCTGACGCTTGCCACCATGCACCAATGTTGACCATGCCGCGGGATATGGCGAAAGACCGCGAATGAAATCGTAGACCTTCTTGACGCCGAGATTCCAATTGATGTTACAGGTCTCCTTAAAGATTTTTGGCGCTGGTCTCAAAGGCTCGTCAGTGGTCAGTTCGGATTGCGGAATGGGATTGACGCGATTGTTGATGATGTTGTCAACCGTCTCGACCACCAAGGATGCTCCGAGGTGCATCAGTTTGTCATGAATATCCTCTGCGTTGTCGGTATCAAGAATGGGCACTTTAACGCGCTGTATGACTTTGCCTGTATCAATCTCGTGGTCAAGGAAAAAGGTGGTAATACCAGTCTCCGTGTCGCCGTTGATGATGGCCCAGTTGATCGGGGCGGCACCACGGTATTGGGGGAGCAGGGCGGCATGGAGATTGAACGTGCCGAAACGGGGCATGGCCCACACAACTTCAGGGAGCATTCTGAAGGCGACAACAATCTGTAAATCGGCCTGCAGGCTGCGCAACTCTTCGAGAAACGCCTCATCTTTGAGCTTTTCGGGCTGGAGCACTTTCAATCCGTGTTCCAAAGCGTATTTCTTGACGGGCGACTGCTGGAGTTCCGTTTGGTGCCGGCCGACGGGTTTGTCGGGCATGGTGATGACTCCGACAATGTTATAACCTCCTTCAACCAATTTAGAGAGGGCTTCCACCGCAAAATCGGGAGTGCCCATATATACGATTCTTAATGACTTGTCCATTCGTTTACTTATATATTTAATTGAGGACTATGGAGATACTGCATTGCCGCACTACAAGAGAAGGCTGCTAACATGGGCCGAATGAAGCAGACTGCCATTGCCTTCCACAACCTACCGCTGAGTGCTGCCTAAATTTTATTCCTCTGAAAAATCTTTCATTATCTGACGATAGGAAGCATAGAGGTGTGTGCGAGAGACGAAGCCGACAAATTTGCCGTCGGACTTCAAAACGGGCAGGGTTCCTGCATCACATTTCTGAAACTTGTCCATGATGGTGGACATGGAGTCTTCTGTGTTTAATGTGACCTGTGGCTTCTGCATCAGCATCTCTGCGGTGTACACCCGATAGAGCTCACTACGAAAAATGATTTTTCTGATTTTGTTGATATTGATAACGCCAAGGAGCACACCCGACTTGTCGACAACGGCAAAGTGAAGAGATTTGCACGCTGAGATGGTTTGCACAATGTGCCCCAAATACATATCTGGAGAAAGCAGAGGACGGTTTTTTTCGATGATAGCATCCAACGTCATAAGGGTCAAAATTGATTTGTCCTTATGATGAGTCAGAAGTTCTCCTTTTCTTGCCAAACGCATAGAATATATACTGTGGGGCTCAAAGGTGTTAATCGTCAGATAGGATGCTGTTGACACTATCATCAGAGGAATGAACAATTGGTAGCCGCCAGTCAGCTCCGCAATGAGGAAAACGCCCGTCAACGGTGCGTGAAACACACCGCTCATCACTCCAGCCATGCCCAACAGGGCATAGTTGGTGGCAGGAACGGAAATTCCGAAAAATTGGTAATAGTTCCACACCTGCGCAAAAACAAATCCGCCAATGCAACCCAAGAACAAACTGGGAGCGAACGTACCACCGCAACCTCCACCGCCGTTAGTGGCAGTCGTTGCAAACACCTTGAAGAGAATGATGAGCGCCAAAAAGAGCAGAAGGTATTCTGAATGTCCGTAAAACAAAGAGTTGTTCATGACATTATCTACGTCCACCTGGCTCCTTGCATTCAAAAGGGTGGAGATGGTGCCGTAGCCTTCTCCGTAGAGCGGCGGGAAGAAGTAGATTAGAAGGGCCAAAACAGAACCACCTAAAGCAACTTTCGCATAGAGGTTCTTGATTCTGCCAAACACTTGCTCAAAACTATTCATTGTTCTCGTGAAGTAGAGCGAAATCAAACCACAAAAGATGCCGAGCAAGATGGCGGTGGGGACACGCTCAACCGTGAACGGATTGATGAGATCGAAGGAGAACATGGCCTCGGTACCAGTCAAGGCATAGGTGAGGCAGGTGGCGGTGAGGCAGGAAACGAGCAGAGGAAGCAAGGAGGCCATTGTCAGGTCGATCATGAGCACCTCAAGGGTGAAAACCAAACCAGCAATGGGGGCCTTGAAAATACCGGCAACGGCAGCCGAGGCTCCACAGCCGATGAGGAGCATCAACGTCTTATGGTCTAAACGACAAATGCGCCCCAAGTCGGAACCTATGGCCGAACCTGTCAAAACAATCGGAGACTCTGCTCCGACTGAACCACCAAAACCAATGGTGATGGCGGAGGCAATGACACTCGTCCAACGGTTGTGCTTCCTGATATGTCCCTGTCGGCGTGAGATGGCATAGAGGATTTTTGTCACACCGTGGCCGATATTGTCTCGAACAATATACTTGATAAACAAGGCTGTCAAAAGTATACCGATAATCGGGTACACCAAAAACAACCAGTTACTGCTCGTTACGTCAAACTGCGAAGTCAGTATGTGCTCTATCTGATGGATGAGCCACTTCAGCAATTGTGCGGCGATGGCTGCACCGATGCCGACGATAAAACTCAGCAGGAGGATGAACTGGCGCGGGCTAAGCCGTTTGTAAAGGTATGAAAAAAACTTGGATGCCACACCTTCTCTGACACTACCCGCTTCCTCTACATCCTCTTCACGGATGGATGAAGCGGAGGAGTTTTTGAGTTTATCTTTTGTAGCTTCGTTTTCGAAATAAAATTCTGGCATTTTTCTTTTTAAGTATAAGCAGGCTTTTCTTTTTAAGGAAACGATGGAGGAAGAAAGCTGGCAATTCTTCTCTGCACTTTTACCGTTGCTTAAATTCAGTATCCACTCCCAGCTTTGAGGCTGTCAAGGACGGATGATTTTGATTTCAGAGTCGGCCCCCAACTTGATGATTGACGATGCAGGCGGATTTTCCTTTTCATCGCGACGTGATGTGCAAACATAATCCACGGCATTTTTTATTTCGTCGGATATATCTGAGAAGCAATGCGGCGCAGGCATCCCACTGATATTGGCTGACGTGGACACCACAGCACATTTCATCCGCATACACAATTCCCTACTGAACGGCTCATTTGTCAAGCGAATGGCAACACTGCCGTCTTGTGCAATCAAGTTTTTAGCCAAATTGCGGGCACCGTCGTAAATGACGGTCAGCGGTTTGTTGCTCATTTCTATCAAATCCCAAGCCACGTCTGGAATCTCCCTAACGTAAAACTGTATCTTCGCTTCGGAGTCAACCAACGTAATCAGCGCCTTGGAATCTTCTCTGCGCTTTATTTCAAAAATGCGTCTGACGGCCTCTTCATTGGTGGCATCGCAGCCCAAGCCCCAAATCGTGTCGGTCGGGTATAATATGATTCCTCCTCTCCTCATCACGTTGACGGCCTCCCTGATGTCGTCTTTAAACTCCTGGGAGAGCGGCGTTACGTTTTTACGAGGGCGTGAAGCAGCCTCGTCATTCTGCGAATTATAGTTTCTTTTCATGAATTATTCTTTTTGAATGTATCTTTAGAGATTCTGGGATAGCGTACACCTTGGCAGCCGTAGGGGTAGAGTCTTGCGAGTTGCCGGTTAGTATTCGGCATAGCCAGATTTTCATCTGCAAGGCAAACTGGCCATTCATAGAAAATAAGTTTACCCCATCCTACTATTCAAATCTTATCGCCTTAGTTGGGCGAATATTTGAAGTAATGTAGCTCGGAACGACCATGGTGAGCGTCGTAAGCAGCAACGTAACCAAATTGATGGCAACAATCCACAAAACAGAGATTTCAACGGGCGCTGCCTCTACATAATAGGTGGAAGGGTCCAGCTTTACGAACGCGAAGTATTTTTGGAGTAACACGATTCCAAGTCCAACGATATTACCCCATACAAGACCCCGAATCAATATGAAAGCGGCATACTCAATGAATATATGTCTGATGCACCTATTAGTGGCACCAAGGGCTTTCAACACACCGATAGTCGAAGTTCGTTCCAGAATGAGAATGAGCAAACCGCTGACCATCGTAAAGCCGGCGACTCCCATCATCAGAGCCAAAATCACCCAGACGTTCAGATCAAGTAAGGAGAGCCATTGTGTAACGGCCGCCGTCCTGGGATTTTCCTTTACAGACAAAACCTCATAATTACCGCCATTTGCATCCCTGTAATCCTTTGACAAGAATTTCACCAACGGCTGGACTTTTTCTATGTCCTCAAATCTCCCAAGACGGACTTCTATGTCTGTCGCCTTATCAGAGGTCCAATTATTCAATTTATTAACCGCGGCACGGTCAGTCCATACGAAATGCTCATCAAATTGCATCAAACTGGTTTCGTAAATTCCAACGACCTTGAAACGACGCATGCGGATTTCGTTTGAGATGAAATAGGCAAAAATCTTGTCGCCGACCTTGATGTGAAGATTCTGTGCCTGTTTGCGGGAAATCAAGACCTCATTCGACGCATCTGTCTCAGAAAAACGGGGTTTGCGCCCTTCAACAATATGCTGCTCTATGAAGCCTGAGGCATATTTTTCGTTAACCCCTTTCAGCACGATTGTCTGAAAGGCATCATCCGTTTTAATGATTCCCATTTTCAGTGAAACGGGATCCACATGCGAGATGCCTTCGATTGACTTAACTTTGTCGAGATAATTCTGCGACACGGCAATCGGATGGTCTTCAGGAGAAGCAAACGAAGCCAGACTAAGGACTTCCATGTGTGCGGTGAAGCCGGAAAGTTTCGAACGCACTTCTGTCTGAAACCCTTTCACCACGCAAATGGAAATGATCATGACAGCCAAGCCGATGGCAACGCCTGCAGTCGCAATCCGTAAAGCAAGTTTTGAAGCGCCGCGCTTGTCCTTTTTCTGGGTGCTTTTGTATAATTTCTTAGCAACGAATAAAGTGAAAGACATGTTTATCGGGTTTCAATGTGCCTGCCGCCAAAACCGACGACAGATGATGTAATATTACAACCTTCCTCGAAGGAAACAACAGTTGCTTAGTAATGGTTCCACCATTACTTATATTAGACAACAATAAGCCACAAGCGAAAACGCTGCGAAAAACCATTTGCAGCGTAAACACTTATGCCTTATTATAAGTAGACGCTTATTAAACAATAGAACCTTGCCTCCGGAATTATATCCTGCCAATTATTCACTGAACACGTCCAGGGTATGCTTCCAGCGCCTTTTGAAGCACGAAGAGCGCCTTATGCAAATCATCCTTATTAAGGACATAAGCAATTCGCACCTGATTGATGCCAGCATTGGGCGTAGTATAGAAGCCCGCAGCCGGAGCCATCATGACAGTCTGTCCTTCATATTCAAAATCCGTCAGACACCAAGCGCAGAATTTTTCAGCATTGTCAACGGGCAGTTTGGCCACCGTGTAGAAGGCCCCCATCGGGATTGGAGAGTAAACCCCAGGGATTCTGTTCAATCCATCAATAAGACATTTTCTCCGCTCCACATACTCGTCATAAACTTCACGGCTGTATTCCTCAGGCTCGTCAATTGACGCTTCTGCCACAAGCTGACCCAGCAACGGTGGGCTCAAGCGTGCCTGGCAAAATTTCATGACAGCGCTGCGCACTTCCTCATTCTTGGTAATCAAAGCACCAACACGGATACCGCATTCGCTGTATCGCTTTGAAACAGAGTCAATGAGCACCACATTATTTTCAATTCCTTCCAAGTGGCAGGCTGAAATATAAGGAGAACCCGTATAGATAAATTCGCGATACACCTCGTCGGAGAACAGATATAGGTCATACTTCTTCACCAAGTCGCGGATTTGATTCATTTCGCGCCGCGTGTACAAGTAGCCCGTCGGGTTATTGGGGTTGCAAATCAAAATGGCACGTGTATGCTCATTTATCAGCTCCTCAAACTTCTCGACCTTAGGCAACGAGAAGCCCTCTTCGATTGTCGTGGCAATTGTTTTGATTTTGGCACCAACAGAAATGGCAAACGCCATATAGTTGGCGTAAGCCGGCTCTGGAACTATGATTTCGTCACCTGGATTCAAACAGGAAAGGAAGGCAAACAACACGGCCTCAGAACCGCCAGAGGTGATGATGATGTCATCGGCCGTCAGATTAATGTCGTATTTTTTGTAATAGCCTGTCAGTTTTTCTCTATAACTTTTAAAGCCCTGGCTCGGACTATATTCCAACACCTTACGGTCAATATGACGCAAAACGTCCAATCCCTTTTGCGGGGTCGGGAGGTCGGGCTGTCCGATATTCAAGTGGTAAACGTGAACTCGGCGCTCTTTGGCAGCAGACGCAAGAGGAGCCAACTTCCTAATGGGGGATGCTGGCATATCAATGGCACGTTGCGATATATGTGGCATTCTTGTTCTCTATTTTTAAAGGTTTTAAAATAACAATTTTAACCCGCCAACAGGCAGGCCATCCGTTGTTTTGTTGAATCCAAACACAAACTTACAAAAAAACTTTGTATCATACCAGCCTGTCAAGCAAAAAAAGTTGAGGACGGAAAAACAGAAACAAAGAATCATTAATATTGCGAACTGCATGATTACAAGTTCACTTCATATTTCATATAGGTATTTTTGCATTAATTAAACAGTGAAGATGTTGACGCGGCGCATTAGGCAATTATAAATAAATTCACTCCCCCGCGCATGAAGCACAAAGAGAGTGCATCATTTTGACACACTCTCTTTTCAAAGAATATTTCTTCTGAAAATATCCGAGACATCCTTGAAACACCAGATGCCATTTCTCACGGAAAAAGCCGAGCCTAAAGAGAGCGCCCCGCACGATAATCGAATGGAAAATCAGAACTCGCTCGTGAAATGGAATTTGATATGCTTGAAGTCTTGCTGGGCCATTTGCAGAACATAGCCGCTGTCGGCCAAGAAGACGTCTCTTCCGTCGCGGTCTTTTGCCATATACTGGTATTTGCGCTTCTTGAACGCCTCCAATTCTGCCTCGTCATCGCTCTCAATCCAGCATGCTTTATAGAGGCTGACTGGTTCCCAGCGGCATTTGGCGTTGTATTCATTCTCCAAGCGGTATTGGATGACTTCAAACTGCAGCTGACCAACGGTGCCGATCAACTTACGACCATTAAACTGGTTGACAAAGAGCTGGGCCACACCTTCATCCATCAGCTGTTCGATGCCTTTGTTCAACTGCTTGGTCTTCATCGGATCGGCATTCTCTATGTACTTGAACATTTCAGGCGAGAACGACGGCAAACCTCTGAAATGGAGTTGCTCGCCCTCTGTCAAGGTGTCGCCAATCTTGAAGACGCCGTTGTCCGGCAAGCCGACGATGTCGCCAGCCCACGCTTCGTCGATGGTGCTCTTTCTTTGCGCCATAAACTGGGTTGGTGAAGAAAAGCGAACAGTCTTCCCGTTGCGTACATGTAGATATGGTGCATTTCTCTGGAAACGTCCTGAGCAGACTTTGCAAAACGCGATACATGAGCGGTGGTTGGGGTCGATGTTTGCTGTGATTTTGAAGATGAACCCCGTGAACTTGCTTTCATCGGGATTGACCAAACGCTCCTCAGCCTTAGTGGGACGTGGAGCGGGCGCAATCTTCACGAAACAATCCAGCAATTCTTTGACACCGAAATTATTGAGGGCTGAACCAAAGAACACGGGAGCAATTTCAGCAGAGAGATAGTCATTGACATTGAATTCCGGATAAACGCCGTCAACCAATTCCAGGTCATCGCGCAAACGGGCGGCATCTGTTTCGCCCACGTGCGCCTCCAACTCTTCGCTGTTGATATCAACAGCCACCTTCTCCGTCACCTTCTGCTTGTCAGCCGCAAAGAGGTTCAGTTGCTTTTCGAAGATGTTATACACGCCTTTGAAGCGTGCACCCTGGTTGATGGGCCAAGAAAGCGGACGCACCTTAATCTGAAGTTCCTCTTCCAGTTCATCCAACAAGTCGAACGGGTCTTTACCCTCGCGATCCATTTTGTTGATGAAAATAATCACAGGGGTCTTACGCATACGGCAAACCGTCATCAGTTTCCGCGTCTGGGCTTCAACGCCTTTTGCCGAATCGACAACAATGATGGCAGAGTCCACCGCTGTCAGCGTGCGGAAAGTGTCTTCAGCAAAATCTTGGTGTCCCGGGGTGTCCAGGATATTGACTTTATATCCATCGTAGTCAAACTCCATGACTGAAGTCGTCACCGAAATGCCACGTTGTTTTTCAATTTCCATCCAGTCGCTGGTGGCCGTCTTCTTGATCTTGTTGTTCTTAACGGCACCTGCCACCTGAATCTGCCCACCAAACAGCAAAAGTTTTTCGGTGAGCGTTGTCTTACCCGCGTCAGGGTGAGAGATGATAGCAAAAGTTCGTCTACGTTCTATTTCTTGATTCATCAGAGAATGAGATTATTGTTTCTATTAAATTTCTTCGATATGCCTGGCACTCCGTATTGATAATGTGCCATTTATAGGTGGCATCCACAAATATATTGTATCCATGCAGGAAATACATTCAAAGCAGTTTGGCCTTACGCATTATTCCATCCACCACCCTATGCGTTATCCATGCAGCAACAACAGTTGCGACAAGCAACAGCAGATTGGAGGCTAAGGGAGAAATACCCAATTGCCGGCTCACCAACGGCACATAGCTGTACGCAACAGCTATCAATAGATAGGCTTCGAGCGTGCAACCGCCCAGGTGCTTCAAGACATTCAGTATCTGTGTTCCGATGCTTGTGGCCCTCATCTTTTGGAACATCCAGACACAGGCAATGAGAAAGCCAGGGATTATCAGCACGTAAGACCAATAGAGCAAGCCCGTGTTCCTCATTGTTCTGAAGCCCCAGGCATTCAGCGCCAAATTCAAGAGCAAAAGACCGACAAGGGCCACCGACACCAAGAGCCATTTTTCTTTACGCTTCACCGTTTCCGACTTCTCTTTTCCTGTCTCCAGCCAATGAGCGCCATACACTCCTAAGAAGAATATCGCAACTCTCGCCGCTGGGAGGATAAAACGATTCTGCCCTCCGGGATAAACCACTTGATAACGATACACGTACATCCCCGTTAACAGCAAGCCAACCCCGACACCAAACAACGTGGCGATTTTTAGATGTTTGCGAAACAAACGGAAGAACCACGGGAACACGGCATAGAGCACAACTATCAACGACACAAACCAGCCAAAGGAGTATTTGTTGGTCGACTGAAACCAAAACGCCAAGGTGCTTCCTCCCCATAACACATTTGGCCAATGCAATTTGTCGATAAGCCAAAAAGTGAGCAGCATGACCACCCAAAATGAGGGAAAAATACGCTTAAAACGCTTGGAATAAAACCGCAGAGGATTGTCGGACTTCATCCCTGAATAATACAGTCCGAAACCCGACAAGAAAAGGAACACGTCCACCCCACCCTGACACAACAGAGCGACGCGGTCTAAAGCGTAAACGCCAAACGATGCCTTTAAATGCGTCAGCAGGATGGCAAACATACTGATGGCCATCAATTCTGCCCTATATTCAGAAATACCATTTTGGCGCATAGCTATACTGATTTAAAGCAATGGTGAAAGAATAAGCCGATCAATTTTGACAGAGCATAGGAACAGATTTCCTAACTCCTCAAATCGTTTTTCCCCATTACAAAACTCTGACCCTCTACTTACCAACAACCAATTAAACGAAATCAAGCAACCGCCCGACACCATATGGCCGTCAGTCTTTTTCAAGCAAGGAAATGCACGCCTCCAAGGAATCTTCCCACCAAGGAATGTCAATACCGAAGGTCAACTTTATCTTGGTCTTGTCTAACACCGAATAGTGGGGGCGCTTGGCAGGTGTGGGATACTCTTCTGTATGCAGAGGCTTAACGTGGCACTGCGTTATACCAGCAATTCGATGTATGGCTCTTGTAAAATCAAACCAAGAGCAAACGCCTTCGTTGGTGAAATGATAAACGCCTGGAACAATTCCCTTGTCAACTGCCGCCATGATGGCGCACGCCAAATCACGCGCATACGTCGGACTGCCAATTTGGTCGAAGATGACACCGAGGTTATCGCGTTCCCTGCCCAAGCGGATCATGGTCTTCACGAAATTATTGCCAAAAGTGGAATACAGCCATGCCGTGCGAACGATCATAGCTTTCCCACACGTCTCCATCACAGCTTTTTCGCCCGCCAGTTTCGTGCGTCCATACACCGTCTGCGGATTAGTCGCATCCGTTTCAACATACGGGAGGTGCCCATTACCGTCAAAAACATAATCCGTTGAAACCTGAACCATTTCGCCGCCCACTTTGGCCATAGCAGCGGCCAGATAGCCAGGCGCTTTATGATTCAGCAAATCGCACAACGCTTCTTCGCTCTCTGCTTTATCCACCGCAGTGAATGCCGCACAATTTATGATGGTTGTGATTTTGTTGGCCTCCACAAAAGCCATCACCTGCTCCTCGTTCGTAATATCCAGCTCTTCTCTGTCTGTAAAAAAGAAATGGAAATGGGGATACTCAGAAGCAAGCAACTGAATTTCATTACCCAGTTGTCCGCGACATCCTGTAATAAGAATTTCTTTCATGATTGAATTATGATTATAAGTAGGCAGTCAAAAATAAATGCTTTACGCATACCTACCATATTAAAAACGTATTAAATCCTTTTCTGTCTCTGACAAAAAAAGAACGGCAAACCTTCCTCGCCATTCCTTACTCAAAAACCAATGGTTCTTTCTTGTCCTTGAAGTAATAATCCGACAACTGCCCGAGAAACACAGATATATCCTTTACGGCAGCATTGGTCTTGTCTGAAACACTCTGGCGCTTCAATCTCAAGAGCATCACGCCATACAGAGCATCCAGGCAGATCTGCAACTCGCTTTCACCATTATCAACCCCTCGGCCGCGCAATTCAACGACATAGGGAAGCACTTTATAATACATCTGGTGGTAATAGGGAAACTTTGCCGAAGCCATCAACTGCTTATGAAGGTCTTCCAACTGAAGCAAAACATTCTTGGAAATCTGAAGATGCCCCACCTTCATTACGCCCTCAGAATGCATCATTTCACACAGATTCTGATACCATTCCTCTGTCTGTTTCTTGAGGTCGTCCGACAACTTAAACTGCGGAAGATACTTGTCTCTCACGCTTTCAAAATCGCAATTGAAAGCCCTCAGAATGTCTTCAACCTGCCATAAATACAACAGATATTCAACCCTATTCTTTTCACGAAGTTGATTTGCAATAACCATACTGGCGACTATGTATAATGTAGATACAATGTAAAATGGATGCCGTGAAGTGCTTTCCAGCGAATTTATGCTCGTCGACACGGATTCTGAAACGTCTGACACCGTCAATGCGAACCGTCGGGACCAATGATTGATACTCCGAAAATCGTCAGCAGCGTATAAATCACGGCGAAGGAAATCACAATCACACCGATTGTGCGGTTGAGATTCCTGATACCCTTTTCTCCGAAATGGTTGCTCATTTTGTTGATGACGTACGTTAGCCCCAACCACCACAAAAGCGCACCTCCCATGATGGCAGCATAACCAGCCACCACATTGACGAATTTGTCAGCACCAGCGAAGGGGGCCATCATGTTAAACAAGGCGAGGAACAAAAAAATGATTGCTGGGTTACACAACGTGATGAAAAACGACGTGAGAAAATTCCGGAAAAGCGAACCCTTATTCTTGGATTCTGGGTGGACATCCACGCGCGGACCTGTGCGGAACATATAAGCCCCGAAAGCCAAGAGCATGGCGCAACCAACGAGCTTCACCCAAAAGACATTGGCAGGAGAGGTCAACGGCGACACCAACGACAGGCCGTAGCCGGTTAGCAACGCATAAAAAACGTCGCTCAACGCAGCGCCAGCGCCTGTCACCACGCCATACGCACGCCCCTTCTTAATCGTGCGACGAATGCATAAAATTCCGACAGGCCCCATCGGTGCCGATGCGACGATTCCAATAACAATTCCTTTGATTATATATATAAGTATATCTACGACATTTTCCATTTGACTGCAAAATTCGCTTTTTTTTATGAGAGAGAAAAATTTTAAGACGGTTTTGTATGGCGGCCCCTGCTTTTCTTACATGTTTTCCCGTGTATTGCCCACATATCCCTGCACCTGTTTCCGAAAAACAGGAAGACACTTTCCCGCATGTTGCAGCCGAAGAAGCCAAGCAATGCCATCGTGCCTCAAAAAAAAGACACGGCTGCAAGACATAAAGAAAACCCGCATATCCTCACACAAGCGGAAAATACGACAACAACCGTTGGGCGGTCCCTTACGTGCGTCCTGTTGATAAGAAGAGCACTCCAAACACACTGCAAGACGTAGCCATAAACTTCTTTTTTTACGCTATAAAAAACAGGGGGGCACCATAAGTAATGGTAACAAAAAGGGCTTGACCAATTTTGTGAAGTAAGGAGTTATTTCTTATGCCCTGTCTTTTTGCCGCTTTTGAAATTT
>OHTU01000213.1_pt1 | contig 23737 bp, 15 predicted proteins | sample 1578961 | NCBI WGS metagenome assembly OHTU01 (sample SAMEA3879582, study PRJEB24766) | human gut metagenome | biome: human-associated habitat; feature: feces | place: USA | collected 1985/1987 | reverse complement strand
GTCGGCGTTGATGAGGCGCACGCCGAGGGTGGCGTTGAAGTTGAAGCCTCCAAGGTTGATGAAGCCGTTGCAGTTGGTGGTCCATATCTTGCCGTTTGTGACCTGGAACTTGACGCTGCTGGGGATGGCGGTGCCCATGACGAAGTTGCCTCGGCAGGATACCATGGTCTGCATCTGGGAGCCTTCCATGGGGGGCCGGACGTAGTATACGGCGTCGCAGCCGGTGGAGAAGTTCCCCTGCCGCAGCACCAGATAGTCCGTGCCCACGGCCTCCAGGATGCCCTCCTGCCGCACCAGGCGGTACGAGCCCACCAGGAAGCTGGCGGACGCGCGGCGGCCAATGTTCCGGCCCAGCAGGTCCCGCAGGGAGCCGCCGCCGGAGTCAGAGGCGTTATGTATGTTCATGGCGCACCTCACACATACAGATTCCCCGCCGTCTCTCCGGCGCGGGTACTCCATCCTATGCCGGGGCGGGTGAATGCGTTTCTGAATGCATAGCGCAATGGGCAAAATTGGCCTTAGGAGATGCATCGCACGGGACAAAAGGAAAAAATATCCATATAGATGGGAGAAATAGATGGGAGAAAAAGTCGAATTCCGGTTGACAAAAAACCGGATATGTAGTCATCTTGAGCATGGAACCTTGCCTGTGAACGCAAACCAAACGGCGTTATTAAAAGAATAATAATTGCTGTTACACGGGACTTTAAAATTTGTGAAAATAGGCAAACGAGAGGAGAAAATGCATGAGAAAGACCTTGAGAAAGAAATTGGTATGCATGCTTATGATGGCGGCACTGCTGCTGAGCGCGGCCATCACCTATGCGCAGCCGGCCAGCGCCGACAATCTGAATGCGGACGAGGTGAACCGGTTTAACGTTATTTTGGTTATCGACGGCAGCGGCTCACTGGTTTCCGGCAGCAGTGCAACGGACAAAAGCGGACTGAGATACGATGCGATCAACCTGTTTCTGGCTCTGCTGACCAATGACGGAAACCAGGTGGGTGCTATCGTGTTTGATGACGATTCCAACAACTACTTGCTCAATACCGGGCTGACACCTGTGTCCGGCAAGGGGGATAAGGTGTCGCTGGGAGAGAAAATCCGCAGTGCGGGCACCAGAAATGATACCGATATCGGTTCAGCGCTTTTGAGTGCGGTGAGTATCCTGGAGGCAAGCGGAAGCCAGGACGGGCGCAGCCCGGCGGTGGTCCTGTTCAGCGATGGGCGCACGGATCTGGGCGGCAATAAGGAAGCCTATGAGCAGTCGCTGGAGAATCGGGAGACGGCTATCACCAAGGCCCAGGATGCGGGCATTCCCATTTACAGCATTTGCCTGAACGCTTCACCGGTGGCGGATCCCCAGGAGCTCAGCGAAATTGCCTCCCGGACCAGCGGCGGCTTTGTGTCCGTCAGCAGGGCGGAGGATCTGGCCGGCGCCTTTGAGACGTTCTATCAGCTGATTTTCAATTCCTCCGGCAGTGAAAAAAGAGATGTTCCCTTTGGTGCGGACGGAAAGCTGACCTATTCCTTTGACGTGCCTTCCGTGGGTGCTGAGGAGGTCAATATCATCCTGAAGCAGGCGGGCTTGCAGAGCATTCAGGTCAGCGGGCCTTCCCGGCAGATCAGCGCTGCGGAGCTGGAGGAAAACACCATGACCGGCGGTGATTATGAGGTCATCAAGCTGGTGAAGCCCCAGGTGGGCCAATGGAATCTGGAGCTGTCCGGCACGCCGGGCTCTCGGGTAACCGTCAATGTGGTTTACAATGCGGACAGCGTGGCCGAGCTGGTAACGGCCAATGGAAAGTCCGAATACAACACGGGTGAAAGCGTCACCTTCCAGGCGTATCTGAAGAAGGACGGAAGCCGGGTGACGGACAGCTCTGTGCTTGGTGAATATAAGGCTGTGCTGCATCTGAGCAATCTGACGGATGGGACGACGCAGGACATCGACATGACGCCGGATGCCGACGGCATGTTTGTTTATGAATTCCGGACCAACCAGGAGAGCAGCTATAGCGCCTATGCGACGCTGGAGTTTGGCAGCCTGGTGCACCAGAGCGGCGACGCGGCGGTGAACTTCGGCAACACACCGCCGACGGCGGTGGGCGGCGTTACGTTGGTGGAGGAAAAGGTTGTGGTGACGCCGGTGTCCGGCCGCCACCGCAGCTTTAAGCTGGGAGAATATTTTTCCGATACGCCGGGTGATACGCTGCATTATGTGATCGTATCGTCTCAGCTGGTCAGCGATACCGCGGCCATCGATGGGAATACCTTAAACGTGGAGACCAGCAAGAGCCGCAGCGGCGATCTGGTTATTGCTGCGGTGGATGCCCAGGGCGCACAGACACAGATCACCTTCCGGTTTAAGGTCACCAACCTGACGTTGGCCATTTTCATCACGCTGGCGGTGGCTGTGGTGGTGGGCGTCATTGTGGCGGGTGTCACGATCTGGAGTGTAACGCACCCGCTGTGGAAGGGGGAACTGAAGGTGGTCAACCTGGATCGTTCCTGTGCCGGTATGTCGCGGAGCCATGCCAGCTTTCGGGGCAAGCTCAAGCTGAGCTATTTTATGGTCGGACCCTGCGGCCTGAATGCGGACCAGTGCTGGTTTGTCACCAAACCCGGCAGACGGCTGAAGTTCTGCTCCAAGACTCCGTTTTACGTCAATGGAATGGCACTGAAGGAGACGGATGTCTATGCGGGAATGACGCTGATCTATGCAGACGAAAAGAATCGCACAGGTATCCGCATTGACGCGGCACCCGGACGCCGATAAGCAATTACTGAAAACCGAACGATATACGACATACAGCGACAATGAAGGAGTATTGATTTATGAGCATGGAATCGAATATGTCCGGCATGATGCCGCCGCCCCCCGTGGATAATATGGTGATCCCCCCTGCGCCTCCTGCACCTCCCGCGCCCCCGGTAGGGGCAATGCCTCCGGTGCCTCCCGCACCCCCGGCAGGGGCTATGCCCCCTGCACCTCCCGCGCCCCCGGCACCTCCCGCGCCTCCAGCAGGGGCAATGCCCCCTGTGCCTCCTGCACCCCCGGTTGGGAGCATGCCTCCTGCGCCTCCCGCACCCCCGGCAGGGGCTATGCCCCCGGCGCCTCCCGTGCCGCCGGCAGGGGCAATGCCCCCGGTGCCTCCTGCACCCCCGGTTGGGAGCATGCCTCCGGCTCTGGCAATTCCGAGTTTCCCGCCGGTTCAGTTGGTGGAGAAGAACGGAAAGTTGTATTGGATGATGGGAGATAACGGACGCGGCTGGGACGGAAACAGTTGGGTGCAGCTTTGACAAGCTGGCCCTGAAAGCAGGAAATAAAGGAGGACGTGAAAATGCCTAAGTATGATTCCTTGTTACTGAACTGCGGAGGCGGTATCATCAACCGCAGCCAGCAGTCCAAGCAGTACCGCGGTGCGGCGGCACTGGCCATCGGCATCGGCGGCACCGGCGTGGCGGCACTGGCGGAGCTGAAGCAGAAGGTGTATCAGCAGCTGGAGCCGGACAACCCCGATTCTCCGGTACCGGAATATCAGCACATCCAGTTTCTGGCCATTGATTCGGACACCACCGATATCTACGGGATGCGCGGCAAGGCCAAGCTGGACATAGGACGGGAGTTTTTCTCCATCAATAACCCAAATCTGGCAGCAGCCCTGCGGGCGAAAAAGCTGATTGAGGTCGACGCCAGCCTGAACTGGATGGATATTGATCACATTGATGGTCTGCTGAGCACCCAGGGGGCCGGCGGCGTCCGTCAGGTAGGCCGCTACCTGCTGATCTCCAGGGCCAGCAACCTGATATCAATCATTCAGGCCAAGTGCACACAGGCACTGGAGGGAATGACTGGTTCTGAACTGGACGTGTATATTTTTGCCGGCATTTCCGGCGGCACCGGCAGCGGCTGCTTCCTGGACACCTGCTATATCGTGCAGAAAGCGCTGGAGAATATGAGGAAGGCACAGTCTGCCAATGTGATGGGCTTTTTCTTCCTTCCGGATGTGGTCACCAGCAAGCCCCAGGTGGCGGCGGATCCCGTCAAGGTCAATTATAACAGCAGCAATGGATATGCGGCCATGAAGGAGCTGGACTATCTGATGAGCCTGAAGGACGCGGATGACTGGTTCCGACAGAACTATGGTACCTTTAAGATTGAGACCCAGGAGCCGCCTGTTAAGATGTGCCATCTGATTTCGGCCGCCAAAGCCGACGGCTCCATAGTGGCCAATGGCTTCCAGTACTGCATCAACGTGGCAGCGGACTATGTCATGGCCTATCTGGCTGATGTAGAGCTACCTGCTGCCAATAGAAATGCTACGGATGGAAGCAGCACGCCAACAACGGAATACGGCCTGACCATGCGGGGGCATCTGGCCAATGTGGGCAACGGTGTCGGTGGGCTGCTCCGCGAACATGGCGCAAATCTGTCCTATCACATTCTGGGGGCAGCAAACGCGGAAATTCCCATGACCCAGATCTCCACCTATCTGGCAGCAGGCTTTATGCGCCGGTTTAAGGAGACGGTGGGAAAGGATCAGCTGAATCTGAGGCTCTCCCAGGACGCGGTAAGCGATTGGGTGGATCAGATCGGCCTGACGGCCCAGCAGGTATACAACGACGTGACACACGGATGCCCGAACCTGATGCTGCCGGATATCGACATAGAGGATCTGCGCACGTTCGGCGTTCAGCCTCACGGACAAGCGCCGAGTCCCTGGGACACGGCGGCCCGCAACTGGTGCTCCCGCTGTGAGGGGCAGCGCGGGAGAAACCGCGCTGCGCTGGAGGGAGAACTGCCCAAGAGCCTCCTGGACGAAGATGCAACGGATGACTCCCTGATTGGCAGAACCTTCCGGAAGCTGTGTGATATTGCAAAGAATCCGGAACTGGGCCCCTATTATGCGGCATTCCTGCTTAGCCGCAACGGCGATGACCTGAAGGCGGCTGTAGAAGGCGCGATCCAGGAGATCCAGGGACAGAAACGGGACCAACAGACGTATCTGGACAGTGCGGCGGACCGAATTGTCCAGGCCAGCACCAATTTCTGCGCGAACCGTTTCTTTGGCATCGGCGACAAGAGGGCCTATAACGACTACGTGGACAGCGTCAAGGAGTACTATAGGACCTATAACCGCGTGCAGGAATGCACAGATGTGGAGAACACGCTGCGGAAATTCCGGGAGCAGCTGGAGAATCTGAACAGTGGGTACTTTGCCTTGCTGACGGAGGTGCTGGACAATCTGCTGGAGACCTTTGAGGAGGATGAGCAGTGGCTGGATTCCTCTGCGGCCAGTGCATCTTCCGGTTACACCAAGCGTATTTTGCAGCTGTCGGATATTAGATCGAAATTGGACGAGGCGATCGACGAATTGAACGCCACACAGCTGGTGCGGAACTTTACGGAGCATCTGATGAAGGATCCGAAGCAGTGGAAGAGTCGGGATGACGGGAAGATCGGTCTGTATATCAGTGAATTCATGGTGACGGTTTTCCAGACTCAGACGAACCGCTCCCTGGAGGATTATCTGTATGAGAAGTATCCGGAAACCGGGCACAATTCCGCGCAGCTGGCCCAGGCTGTCAGCAATGACATTCTGGACGGCGTCTATAACGATGCAAAGCCTATGTTTTGGTGCAGCCCGACTTTCCCGCTGGGACAAAGTGATGATAACAATACGGTGACCTTTGACAGCAGCAGTCTGTCGGTGCCTGCGAATGCTTCGGCTGTCTGCAGCGCTGCCCAGCAGTTCGGGGCGGCCCATAACGAGTTCTTTGTCCGCAGAACTGGGCTGAAGAATCGCATTTTTGCTCTGCGCTTTTGCAGCGGTGTGCCGCTCTATGCTTATGCCGGCATGTCACAGATGAAGAAAAGCTATGACGAGAACAGGACAACAAAGTCTGGAGTAGGTGCACACCTGTATGCCTATACAGGCCGGGGCGAGGACGATTCCGGCTTCCATGACTGGAGAAACTTTCTGCCGGTGCCGATACCTTATTCCTACAGACCGGATCTGGTGGACCATGCCCAGGAGCTGCTGGCACTGTATGACGAGGGCGTGAAGAAGCAGATCATCTATACATCGGATGGACAGAATTATTTCGTTCGCCAGAGTGCTCCGCAGGATATAGCGGAATATAAGCCGGAGGAATTCACGGTGAACGGACGGTTGGACGCTGATCGTTTGCAGAAGGAGAAGAAACATCTGCAGGATCTGCTGTCGGGTATGTATGATCCGGCCAACGGAGGCCGGCAGGTGGCGCTGAAGAACGATGGTGCTGTGTCCGCTGGGACGGCGTGTGTCGACCGGGTCCGCAAGGACTACTTCATGCACTACCCCATGCTGCAGCGGATCGTCCGCCAGGAGCTGGAGAAGCAGGAGAAGATCTACCGGGCCATGGAGCAGCTGGATCAGATCGAGGAGGAATTTACTCAATATAAGACGGATATGACCACCTTCACCAACATGGTGTTTTATGGCATGATCGAATGCCTCAGCGCCACCGGTGAGCCCGAGTATGACCGCATTAGTAGGGCGTTCTATAAATACCGCGACAGACGCGGCATGGAAACGGAAAAAATCCTGGTGGAGGATTCCAAAGCCTTCCGCTTCGGCAAGAAGTATCCCCTGTATGAGATGTTCCGCAGCTATCGGGCCATGGAACCTGATGAGGAGCCCCGGCAGGAGATGGATGAAAGAGAGGCTGAGCTGCGCAAGCAGACCCGCGGTGCCAACGACCACCTCATTGCGGCCGCCCTGGAGAAGCGGTGGAACGCCAAGGCGCTGCAGCAGCTGGTGCGCGACACGGCCAATGAGAAGGACGAAGATAAGGCCGAGATTCGCCGGTTCTATGAGGAGCTGGTCAGCCGTATTCTGGGGTATAAGGATGTGTTTACGGATGAGCAATGGACCAGAACCAGTAAGGTGGCTTCGAATCCGACCCCTGCTGCCTCTGCGCAGCAGGCTCCTGCCAGAACCTGGACGGTCAGCCCCGGCGGCAGCACGATTTATACCGTGTATTCTGACCGGTCACTGCAGATGGCCTGGGATGCGGTGAACAACACCTGGGTGCCGCTGACGGCGGGTATGTGGGTGCTGAACAAAGCCGGCGACGGATGGGAGACGATCCAGCTGGACGCCGCAGGAAACATCATCAACGGATAAACCGCCGGGACGCCGCGCGGCAAATGAGGGAGAGAACATGACTTACGCAAGTGCAATCGAAGCATGCAGCCGTATGATTTCCGGCCGCGCGGCCAATTCCGGCGCAGCAAGGCGAATCAGCGCTCCGCTCCTGAACATTGTTTTGGGGGCGGGCGCTGAGGAGTGCCTGGAGACCGTCCGACAGAGCTATCAGGATTGCTGGTCCGCTGCGGCGGACCAGCTGTGCTGGCTGAAAACCGAGGACTGCATGGATGAGGCGGGGTTTGAAAACCGCGTGGGAGACGCCTTCTACACGATGCGCAGCAATCAGGGAGCCTTCGGAAGCAACAGCACGCTGAGAATGGCTTATTTCTGGGACGTGATGGATGACAGGTTCCCGGAGCTTTTCCAGGCGGTGCAGCATCAGCCTGATTTTGGCCAGGCTGTCACCGTGGCGGAATATTATTTTCTGTTTGTGCGGCAGGTATTCAATTCGGACCGGGAGAGGATTGGCCGGCTGCGGGCGGTTGTTGACTGGGCCGAAAGAAACGGGAAGCATCTGATCGTGCAGAGTGACCTGACAAACGGAAATGTCTCCGGCAGCGGCCCCGAGGGATATCAGGCGGCTGCCAACGTGATGGTGATCGTCAACTCGCAGGATGACAACCGGTTGGGCCAGGGGCTGGAGGCAGCTATTTGGGGGGCCGGTTCCTCCGCCGTGTGGAGCCTCAGCGCGGACAGAAAGGTCAAGGAGACGGATGAAATCGCCTGCGCGGCGATGGAACAGATCCTCACGGAGTGCCTGGAGCAGGCCGGTGCGGCCGGGGGACAGTCCAACATCCAGGAGACCCTCTGCGGAGCGCAGCAGGACTACGACAGCCTGTTCCGGGAGTACATAGACGAGAAGGAGCTGCTGCCGGATCTGCCCACATTTTTGCAGTATCTCCCGTACACCAAGGAGATGGAGGCGCTGGAGCAGAGCCTGTCCGACGCGCCGACCCGTGGACTCCTGGGAAGACTCCGCGGCCGACCGTCGGATACGATCGACGGGGACAAGCTGATAAACGCGGTGGCGTCTGTCGGGGATATCTGGGGTCTCTGCGTGAACCAGTATTATGGACGGTGTGTGCAGGAGCTGAAGGAAAATGCGGAACGGGTGCAGGAGTATTTCAAGCAGCTTCTGTGCAGCCGACTTTCTTACGGCGCGATGAACGCCACATTGCAGCAGGAGGCCGTCAATCTGGAGACCCGCACGGATTGGTACGCGCCCATGAACATGAGAAGGGGAACGCTTGCAGAGTGTCTGCATCGCTATGCATGCAGCCAGGTTCTGCCAGAGGTGTACGGCTTCCTGGCGGGGCAGCTTTGCGCAGCTATGAAGGATGTATGCAGAAATGCGAGGGACTTCGGAAACACACTGACGGAGACCCGGAACGGGCTGCGGCAATCCCAGGGGAACGTTGATGAGACCATCAGAAGGGCCTATACACAGGAGATTGCCAATCTGGCAAATCAGCCGGAGTATCGGGACATGATGCGCCTGACGCCGTGCAGCACAGTGGAGAGCCTCTTGGATCAGTTGGTGAAGCGATTCCGGTTGATCGCGGATAAGGATGATAATTTCCGGCTTTCCTTGTTTGATGAGCTGCAATTCCGGGCGGGAATGGCCGGAGGCGGTGCGGCCTATGGGGTGGCAGTCCAGAGTCTGTTCGATTTGAATATGCAGACTGCGGGCCGGCTGATGGCCACGGTTCCCCCCAGCGGCGGACAGCTGTTCTGCATGCTGAGCCAGCCAACCCAGATCCAGAACGTGAACAATACCGGCGCGGCCTTCCGGATCCCGCAGCAGGACTATGTGGACAGGCTTTATGTCTATCCGGTGAATCCGGAAAATATTCTTTACAACGAAATTGCCGCAGCAAAGAAGGAGGAGTGAGCCGATGCCCATTACAAGGCCGAATATGAACCTGTACAGCATCAACAACCTGGCGCTGGACTATGATCCGGGCAGAGGGCGGTATGGATTAAGCCTGGAATGCCCCAGAGCGGACGCCTTTACCCTGTGCCTGGGAAAAAATCTTCCGCTGGCCGATCCGGAGAAGCTGGGCCTGACAGAGGAGGAGCTTCGGCGCCTGCATAATGGCCACTCCATGGATAAAGGGGGCTATCGGCTCATCGGCGTTACGCAGGGGACCTTCTATGCCATGCCTGTGTTCCGGGGATTTGAGGCGGATCCGCCCCAGACCATCCAGGTGTGGAGTATGATGGCGGTTCCGGGCGGGATCGTTCACCTATATTACACACCCGGGCGTGAGGCCGTATGTTTTATTCCGCTGCGCTATTCCGCCGCGCTGCAGCGCAGTGGCCTTCAGACTGTGCTGCAGGTGACTCTGAGCGATCAGTTTATCGGAAGCTATACAGATGGGGCGTTAATGTATCGGGTGGGGGAGTCTGATCCCATTCCGCTGCCCAGCGGCTGGCTCAACCGGGAGATACCGCTTCGGGTGTCCGATGGCGAGGAGGTCCGGGTCCTGCCGGCACCGGGCTTTGAAAACAGCTTCTTCCGGGAAGGCGTATAGCAGAAAGGATGGATGCGGAATGGGTAAAATTAAATGCCCCTATTGTTTTGAGGAGTTTGAAAGCGACAAGGTTTTGTTTCGGGCCAACACCGGCTTCACCCAGGAGGAACTGGACAGGGAGGAATTCACCAGCGGCGATGTGGACGAACACAAACGGCTGTTTGTGAAATTTTCCCAAAGAAATCCGGACGAAAAGCTGGACCGATACTGGAAGAGCCGCGGAGGAACCGCCGGCTATTCCAGTGCAGATCCTCGCTGGAATATGCCGCATATCGACCCCAATGATGCCGACCGGTTTTGGGAGATGCTGGACCCTGACGCCAACGGCGTAGGCGCGGATGGCCTTGTGCGGGATCAGGATGGCTTCGCCATCAGGGTGTATGACCGGTATTCCGATCGCGCCACGCCGGTGACGCGGCTGTGCCCCCACTGCCACAATCCCCTGCCCTTGCCGAATTATGGCAAATATCCCACCATTTTTATCAGTGTTGTGGGCATTACCACCTGCGGCAAAACGGTTTATCTGAACCAGCTGCTGACCCGGCTGGCCATGGCCATGCAGAATACCGGATACTATATCACGGAAAACAATCTGCCAGATTTCAAGGAAAACGTGGAGGCCAATATGCCGCTGCCCGGCAGTACGGATGACAGCGTCATGCGCCGTCCTCTGGCGGTGAACCTGGTTGACCAGAACGACCGCAGCAAGGCATTTACCATTGTTTTTTATGATATTGCCGGTGAGAACTGCGTCAAGTGGAACGATGATTACGCCAAGCTGGGCGACCAGGACAGCCGGAACAGCCGGGCCAAGGAGGGAATCGCCAGCTTTATTGCCCGGGCAGACGGCCTGATGTTTCTGGTGGATCCCAATCAGGTCCCCGGCTTTTCGGCCTATCCCGATGTGAGCGGTGTCAACAAGGTGGTCGGAGTGGTGAATCAGATCCGCGTCGCCCTGAATATGAGCCAGAACACCTGGGCGGATGTTCCAGTGGCGGTGGTTCTTACCAAAACGGATGAAATCCGGAATCAGTATCCCAAAGGAAACCAGAGCCCCATGTTCCGGCCTACGGCAGCTGTGTCCGGCGGCCTGAACCGGGAGGAGTATTTTGCCATCAGCCACGAGCTGGAGGACTACCTGAGCAACAATGCGGCCATGATCCTGGCGCAGCTGGGCCAGTTTGTCAGAAAAACCTTCTGCGGCGTGTCGGCCATCACCTGCGGCGTGGAACGGCGCTTTGTAAAATACAAAAACTGGTACATCCTGTACGATATCTGCGGCAGGAAGTATGACGAGCTTCGCGCGTGGATCAAGGGCTGGAATGAACGTTCACCTGAGGAGCGGAACTTTTATTATGCGTGCCCTGTTCAACGGATTACCTCGCTTGACCCGAAAACCCGTATGCCGGCGGTGGATCCGGTAACCCTGGAGCCGGAGCTGACCTCTATTGACATAGATATTAATGAGGATATCACAAAGGAGATTGCCTCCGGCATATGGACGGAGGTTTATGCCGACTGCGCCAGCGGACGGATCTATCTGAACATGTGGGAAATCTGGGAAGGGATCAATCTGGTTGGCTTCCCCAAGGGCGCACCGAATCCCCGCCGCGTGGAGGACCCGCTGAAATGGATCCTTTGGCGGCTGGGAAGGATCGGTCCCTATTTTCAGGCGGATCCTCAGCCGAAAAAGGCGCTGCTGGAGTCTGCAAGGAAATATCAGGGGCGGCTTGACGACTGGATGAACGAACAAAGGTGCAAACAAGAGCGGTTTTATAACGGGGAGGATCTCCAATGAAAATGGAGCAGGCATGCCGGTTCCGGACGGATGAAGCCGGATATATGGTCTGCGCCAGATCCCAGGATCTGACGGCGGATAATGAGAACAACCTCGGCTATTTCAACAGTACCATGACGTCCTTGTTTGAAAAGGACGGATCCGGCCCGAAAATGGGTCAGTCTATCCTCAGCTACGCTGTCAGCGAGGAGAACGGCGGCAGGCGGGATTTCCTGATTGCCAAATCTACCATGCGCAGCGATATCAAGGGGCGGGCCTCGATCTTTACCCACGCATACTTTATGGGGTTGGATGAATATGCCCGCTGCATGGAGACCGATCCCTCCGCTATTTACGGGATCGACACCGGCGACATGATGACGGCGCAGAGCGGCAGCCAGCTGCCGCCCAAGGAGACGGTCCTGCGTGGCGGCTTTGAGCTGTCTGTCCTGCGGGAGAAGTACGGCCTGACGGACGAGCGATATGCGCTGCTGCTCTATAACGTGTATCAGGCGGTGGCAGGCGGCGGGTCCCTGGCCCTGCTTACGCAGCTGCCCCTGAGCCAGACCCAGGATATGGTGCGGGAGGTGGCCTATTGCGCGGCCATGGGCATGCTTCCCGGTCTGCGCTGGAGACTGACGTGCAGCAGCGCCGCGGATACCCGCGCGGCCATCTGTGTTTCCAGCAAGGCCGGCGGAGGCGGCATGGGGATCCCGCTGTGTACCTTTGATCTGGACGATGGCGGCAGGCGGCTGGAGGAGGACCCGTTTGTTGCGGAGCTTTTCCGGTATCTGGCATCTGCTGCCCCGGAGGAGCGCCGCCAGATGCTGCTGGATATGCAGTATATTTTGGGGGAGCTGGTGCCGCTGGAGTATGCGTCACTGGAGATGATCGCCACCGCATATCACATGCGGAAGATGAACGATGGAAACCGGCCGGAAAATGACGTGTATGACCGCGTGGTGGGGAATCTGCTGCTTTGCGGCAGGGTTCCGTCGGCAAACCAGGAGACGGTGAACAAGCTCCTGATCTGGATGCTGAAAAGGCAGAACGCTGCGCTGCCCAAGCGGATTATGGAGCTGTCTGTGGACCGCTGCGTCAAACAGGTGCAGGCGGATGCGGCAGGCGGGCGGGAGCTCTGCGACTGTGTTTGCCGTCTTTTGCAGTACAGCAGAAGCGCTGAGCAGCTGGAGCTGCTGCAGAAAACGGTGAAAACCTTCGATGTGCGCTATGCCGGGCTTGTGCATGCCCTGCTGCGCGGCATCTTTTCGGACCGGGCATGCAGCATTGACCCGCAGACGGCGTGCAGTCTGATCCCGGAGATGCTGCGCTCCGGCGATGAAATGCTGACCGGGGATTGCGTGGAGCTGACCACCTGCCTGGATGCAGGGCAGTGCCGGCAGCTGGCAGAGAGCATTCTGCGGCATGTGGGGCTCCGCCAGATGACGCTGATGGAGCAGAACGTTCTGGCCAATATCCTGGACGAGTTGAGCCGGTCCGGCGGTGTGCTGGGAAAAGAGAGCTGCGAGATCCTGGACCGCAATTCCTGCGTTTATAACGGCAGACTGCTGGATGCCTGCGTGGGCTATATGGTGCAGGTGCGGCTGCGGCAGGAGCTTCCCGTGGAGGAGCGCTGCGCGCTGCTGGCCGGGCTGGAGCGGGAGTATCCGGCCCTGTATGATGACGTTGCGGCTGCGCTGAAGAGCGGCGGCAGCATCCTGTGGAAGAAATATCAGATTCACAAGCATCTGCAGAATTGCAGATGCTATGAGGACATTGTGGCTGCGCGCCGGAGCTATCAGGGGGCGTCCCCCATGGACGATTTTGAACAGGAGTGTGTTGCTCTTTGGATGCAGCTCCTGCGCAGGGATATCTATCAGGGGATGCCGCTGAAAAACCTGGTGCCGCAGATGGGACGCGCAGTCGATGCGCTGCCCAGAGGCGTATTCTCGCTGGAGGCCGCTCATGAGCTGCAGCGGCGGCAGCGGGCCTATTTCTGGAGCTGCATGACCTATCGCACAATGATGGACTATGTGTTGGACGGCGCGCCCAGCAGCAATGTGCAGGCGCTGCTTCAGACCCGGGACAGCGGAGCGGATGGCAATAAGCTGCACTTTCTGGATGCCGTGTGGCAGCTGTACCGGGATCCGAGCCGGACTGAGCCGATGACAGAGCTGGTGCTGGACGGACACCTGCCTGCCAGGGACAGGGAGGAGATCTGCAATCTGCTGCTGCCGCTGGCGGCAAAGTTGAAAGCTGCCTCCAACCAGGCAATTTTCGCATGGGATCTGATGCTTCTGTCCTGCAGCCGGGTGGAAGCCGGACGGGTCGTTTATGACTGCGGCAGTCTGATTAAGAAAATTGAGGGGATTCCGGCGCTGAAAATGGGAGTTTCCGGCAGCCAGTCTCTCCAGCTGGAGCATTCCGTCATACTGCGGGACGAGAAGGTGCGCAGCGACCTGCGCAAGGCCGCCGGCCGCGGCGACAGTCTGCTCAGTGAGCAGCTGGAAAAGACGCTGAAGGCGTGGGGAAAGGCGCGCAGGCCCGACAATGGCCACGGGAAAAGACTGAGCTCTGATCCGCCGGCCGCGGAAAAGAAGGGGATATTCTCTATTTTCGACCGCAGCGACAGAGGCGGGCGGACGGAGAAGTCGGACCGGGGCTTTATTTTTGACGACTACGACGGCGACTCGGGAAAAAGAGGAAGGAATAGGAGAAGATGAGCGACAGCGTGATGTATCCGGAAGCCGGCCGCTGGGTCAACAGCTACCTGGTGGGCGCCAACGCCTACAAAATTATGTCGACCCCCGAGGAGGCACAGCAGCTGCTGCTGGACGATAGCGGGGACTTTCTGCAAACAGGGACGGAGCACCACTATATTCAGGTGCGATGCCGGAACGAGAATAAACCGCTGTGGCTGGTGCCGTTCCGGGTCAAGCAGGAGGAGTTGCTGCGGGTATCCGACGTGCTGGAGCAGATTCAGATGGGACGAATCCTGCGGGAGGGCTTTTTCTGGCCGTTCGATCTGGTTCGGAGCGATGAAATGCAGGGATATGTGCTGCATCCCTTCAGCATGGATGCGTATCCCTCTGTCCGCCGGTTTTTGCCCAGCTCTGACACGCCCAGGTGGACCATTGCCGTCCATCTGTTCCGCAGGATCGGGCAGCTGCACCGTGAGGGCCTGACGCTGAACGGCTTTAGCAGGGATCAGGTGCGCGTGGAGTATGGGACAAACCAGGTGTATCTGGTTCCGGGTGAAACAATTTCTCGGGTTTCGCAGCTCGGCGCGGCCTTTCGCGGCGACTTTCTGTCTGTGCCGCAGGTGGTGGAGCAGCAGCTGGAGAAAAATGGCATCGTGCTGGACGGGCGCGTGCGCGACATATTCTCGGCAGCGGTAATTGCCTTTTATCTGCTGTTCTATACCCATCCTTTCATCGGGGAGGAGTACAGCCACCTGATGCGGGAGCAATATCTGGAATATTTTCAGAGTCGCCCGGTGTTTCTGTTTGACGCCGGAGGGCACAATGGAACGGGACATCATCAATTCGGCGCGGAGATAACGGCCCAATGGTGGAGAGCGCAGCCGGAGCTGCGGCAGCTGTTTTCAGATTTCTTTGCGGCGCTGTGTGCAGGACAGATCGATGAAAATGCCCCGTGGAATGACACGGAGAACTGGGTCCGCTGCCTTCTGGAGGATGCAGCCGTGAACGATAACGATAAGAGCCGCACAAGCTACGAGCTGGAGCTGGAAAAATTCCATCTGGTCTGAGGGGTAAGGCATGAGAGAGATATTGAAAGAAGTAGTCAACGAGCAGGGATTACAGATTTTACAGACGCCCGCGATGCTGCGGGCAAAATTGGAAGAAAAAGGCGACGACCGCAGCGATGCGCTGCTGTGGGAGCTTATCCTGACGGCCTGCCCCAGCGTGGCGGATGTGGCCGTGCAGCCGGAGCTTTCCCGCGCGGAGGTCAACACGGTGATCGGCGCGGTGACCAAGACCACCATGCTGTCTGCCTCCCTGGTGAGAAGGATGGTCCAGCAGCTGCTGGATGCCGCGTAGGTGAAGCTTTCGCCGGTGCCGCGGTTTCTGATCCTCGCCAACGGCAGGCACGGCGGAGCGTGCTCGGTGGAGGATCAGCGGGAGGGCGAGGTCCTGCAGGCGGCTCTTGCGTCGCTGGAGACGGACACGGAAACGGCCCTCAGCGACCTGCAGACCCTGTCCCAGGCCGGGAACGCCTATGCCAGCTACCAGCTGGGCCTGTACTACAGCAGCCACGAGATGGAGGGGATGGATACCCAGCAGGTGGCGCAGAACTTCTTCAACTGCGCCGCGCAGCAGGGCTATGGCCCGGGCTATGGCGCCCTGGCGGATTATGCGCTGAACGGGCGGCGAAAGAATCTTCGCCGGGCGGCCCAGTATTTTGGGTATCCCACATCCCTGGCGGGCCGGGACGGCAAAAGGTGGAGCAAAAACGCCGCGGACCTGTTGGCCTATCGGGAGCAGAACGTCCGCAGCGGAAGACAGACCCTGCTGCTGGTGGTGGTCACGCTGGTGATAACGCTGCTGGCGGGTATTTGCAGTCCTCGCGAATTTGCGATGGCGGTTCCGGCGCTGGTGCTGGAGCTTGGCTGCGGGGTTCGCTGCGTGCTGGGACTGGTTATGGACCCCTACGGCTCCTACCGCTTTGTGTATGCCGCCCTGGCTGCCTGCTGGCTGCTGAACATCCTATGCCTGGTCTGAGGGGAGGCACAGTATGAGTACATCTTATTTCATGAACATCGGCGCGTATGTGGCCACGGTGATTTTTGCGGCTGCACGTCTGGCTGTGGGAGGAGTGCTGACCGAGCCCGGCGCGCTGGTTCCGGCACTGCTGGTGCTGGGGATCCTGCTTATCCCCTTGGCGTCTAAGGGTGGATTTCAGAAGAGTACCTATCAGACCGGGCCAGCCTTTGGGTTGGCATGGGGCGTCCTTTATGCCCTGACCCCGGCACAGCTGTCATCCGACCGGATATCCGGCGTGCTGGAGGCCAGCCTGGAAGGCCTTTCTTTCAGCTTCAAGGATAACCTGGCGGTATTCTGCATCGGACTGCTGCTGCTTGTGGGACTGAGCGCCGTGCGCAAGTATTTCCCGAATGCGGCTTTGAACGTCCTGCGGTATGCGATCCTGACTCTGATGCAGCTGCTGGCATTTGAGGGAATGTTCCGATACCTGCTGGATGCGCAGTCGGCAAGACAGCTCTGGCTGTTTGTGCCGCCGGTGCTGTTCTCGGGGCTGTTCCTGGCCCGCGAGCTGCGGGACGGTGAGGAAAAGTCCCGGCTGCGCATCTGCGTGCTGGCTAGCGTCCTTTACGCCTTTCTGACACCTGTTGTCCTGGCTGCGGTATCCTCCGGATGGAGCGACCTTTGCTCCCGCGTGGGAAAGCTTACGCATCTGGGCTGGCCTATGGTGGCCGGGGCGGTGCTGCTGGCTGCGCTGACGCTGGAAAAAGGCGCGCAAAAGCAAAGTATATATCGGGCGGCCCGGCTTCTGGTATGGGCGGCCTACATCCTGCTGCTGAACTGGCGCGCCGGCGCCATGCGGCTGGACGCGGATGATTGCTGGCTGATCAGCGTGCTGGGCGTTCCGGTGGCGGGCGCGGTGTATGAGCTGCTGGAGCAGAAGGGTCAGGTCACTGCCAAATGGTATCATGCGCCGTTGGCGCTGCTGGCGCTGCTGACCGTTTCTATGGCGGCCCTGCAGGATATGCGTTTTATCCTGCTGCTGGTGGGCCTGGGCGTGCTTTGGTGGATCTGTGCGCGATTGGGCACGCTGGCCGGAAAGTACAAGGTGGTGATGCAGGGCTTCTGGGGCGCTGCGGCTATGCTGCTTCTGGCGGCTTCGCGGCAGCTGGGCACCCGGGAAGCGATCCCGGCCAACTGGCTTGTTGCGCTGGCGCTTCTGGGCGTTTCCTGGTGTGTGCTGACGGTATTCCTATCCGTGCGATACAGGGCGGCAAACGCAATGGAGATCTACCCGGAGGAGTACAGCACGGTTTACAGGCTCTGCAATGTGGTGCCGCTGCTGGCTGCGGTGCTTGCTGCGCTGTGCGTGGTATTCTGACATAAGGAGGAGAGAGATTTGAAGCTTGATATCAGGACCTTGAGCGCGTCTCTGGTGGCCGGATTTGTGAGCTGGTACCTGTGCGCGGGGATTTACAATAAGAACGCGGATTCCATGTGGACGCCGCTGCTGATGGCGCTGTTGTTTCTTGTGCTGGCGGCGATAACCTGCCTGGTGGTGCGCCTTACAACGGGGCGGCGCACGAGATTTATGCAATTCAAGGGTATCGGTCAGATCATGACCATGCTGGCTGTGGGCCTGGTGGCGCTGATGGTGCTGGCCGGTCTGTTTGAGCTGCTCTTTGAAATCGGCAGCAGGGGAGATTCTCTTCAGTCCACTGCGGCCTGGGATATGCTTCATTATCGCCCGGCTATGGGCTCCGGATGGTTTCTTGGCGTGGTGCGGGTCCTTTTCCTGACCTTGCTGGGCGCCCTGGTGACGGCGCTGCGGGCGGTTGCCGTGGGCGGTGAGGAAACCGTGCCGATGGTGATCCTGGGATTGGGGCAGTCGCTGGCGGGCGCGCTGGTGATGGAGATCGGCAGCCGGGTGCTGTTTGTGCCGGCAGGCCGGTGCTGGCTGATCCTGTGGGTACTGCTGGCAGCTACCCCGGCCTGGAAGCCTGCACCCCGCACAGGCAACTCTGCGGTTATGCGCGGGCATGAGCAGCCGAAGCAGAGCTCAGGCTCCGGCGGCGGATTCACGTTTCATTGATCATGGCGCTGGAATTCAGAGATCAGACAAGCGGGCAGCGGCCGTCTGGCCGGCGGAGTCCGCACAATGGCACTGGAATCCAACAGGGATACGGCGAAACCTGGCAGCCGGGTGTCGGCTATGGATACCCGGGAGGCTCTGCACCGAAAAAAAGACGCGGAGTCGGAGCTGCCTGGATTGCCGTGCCGGTCCTGTGCGTGGCCGCAGTGGTGATACTGCTGCTCAGCGGCGTACTGGGCGGGACATCTGCGCCGTTACCCGAGACAAAACCGACGCCTGTTGAGACACCGGAACCAGGCAACGAGGAGAAACCCGCCGGGGAGCTGAGTGCCATCCGGGAGCAGGCGGAAAAAATCATTCCGGGCTATCGCTGCCGGCATCTGGTGCAGCAGCTGGATGACCGGATGCTGGAAGACTTCCTGGCTATATACCAGGCAGTGGCGAATTTCCGGACGGAGGTCGAGTTTCCAAGCAGCATCAGCATGGACGAGATGGAGGCGCTGATGACGCTGATTTATGGGAACTGCCCGGAGCTGTTCCAGATAGATGGCAATGCGACGTATTACTACAACAGCGTTGATCGAGACGGAGAAAAGATGGTGACGGGGATCAGCGAACTTTCTTACCATATGGATGAGGATACCTATCGCCGGGCCTATCAGCAGTGCGACCGGATCGTTCAGGAGGTGGTAAGCGGGGCGGCGGGCCTTTCTGCGCGAGAGGCGGAGCTGCATGCCTATCGCTACGTCACCGGCCACTGTGTCTACGACCTGTCCACGCCGTATTGCGGGACGCCCTACGGCGCGCTGGTGGAAGGCCGGGCCAAGTGTGACGGAACCGGAAAAACCATGCAATGGATCCTGGAGCAGATGGGAATCGTTTGCCTGTCGATTTCCGGCGCGCCCTTGGACGGCGGGAACGGGCACCAGTGGAATGTGGCGGAAATTGACGGCATATTTTATGATCTGGATGCCACCGCTGACCTGGGAAACCAGGGGGACAAGCTGCTGTATGGCCGGTTCAATGTGGATAACCACCTGATTCGGGACCTCTATCCCATCGGAGACGGCTATCTGTCCTGCTTCACTATTCCGGGCACCGACAGCATGTCGGGCAGCTATCATGCCCGCAATCATACGCGGGTGGAAAGCGACGCCGACTGCGGGCCGATTTTGGCGCAGCAGTTTTCACAGGTGATACAGAAGAACGGCGGAAGCTTTGCCATCCAGCTTGCGCAGAGTGCGCAGGTGGATGAGCTGAGCCGGATCTTCGGAAAATGGGAGGATGCTGAGCGCTTCCTGAAGGAGTATGGCGTATCGCTGCAGGGCTTCGGCTATTACTCGCTGACGCAGCCCGAGACAAACGTTTATCAGTTCACAGTGTACCGGGATTCGTGAGGACGAAAAGGACTCCTGCCAAGGCGGCAGGAGTCCTTTGAGTGTCCCCTAAAAGTGCTTTGACCTTTGGGGCTTTTTGACAAGAAACAGGGGTCCCGCAGTTCTGCGGGACCCCTGTTGGTTCTATTTGGATGATATCCTATCCTTCGGCTTAGAAGCAGCCCTGCTCCATCATAGCCTCAGCGACCTTCTTGAAGCCGGCGATGTTGGCACCAGCCACCAGGTCATAGCCCAGGCCGTACTCGGCAGCGGCATCGGCGGATTCCTTGTGGATGGTCTTCATCATCTTGTGCAGCTGAGCATCGACTTCCTCGGCAGTCCAGACCAGACGCTCGGAGTTCTGAGCCATCTCCAGAGCGGAGACGCCCACGCCGCCGGCGTTAACGGCCTTGGAGGGAGCCACAATGATGCCCTTCTGCTGACGCAGGAAGTTCAGAGCATCATTGGTGGTGGGCATATTGGCCACTTCGATGTAGTACTTCACGCCGGAGGCAGCGATCTTCTCGGCGGACTCCATGCGGACGTCGTTCTGCATAGCGGCGGGCATGTACACGTCAACATCCTTGACGCCCCAGCACTTCTCGCCAGCCACGAACTCGCAGCCGAACTTGTCGGCATAGGGCTTGCAGTGCATAGGATCCTTGGCGCGCATCTCCAGGATGTAGTTCAGCTTCTCGTCGGTGATGACACCGTCGGGATCGTGAACGTAACCGTCGGGACCGGCAAAGTAGGTGACGGCAGCGCCCAGCTGAGCGGCCTTCTTCATGATGCCCCAGCCCACGTTGCCGTAGCCGGAGATGGCGATCTTCTTGCCCTCGATGGTGTCATTCTCGTGCTTGAGCACTTCCTGCAGATAGTAGATAGCGCCGTAGCCGGTGGCCTCGGGACGGATCAGGGAACCGCCGTAGCTCAGGCCCTTGCCGGTGAGCACGCCGTTCTCCCACACGCCCTTCAGGCGGCGGTACTGGCCATACAGGTAGCCGATCTCGCGGCCGCCCACGCCCATATCACCGGCGGGAACGTCGATGTCGGGCCCGATGTAACGATACAGAGCCGTCATGAAGCTCTGGCAGAAACGCATGACCTCGGCGTCGGACTTGCCGGCGGGATCAAAGTCGGAACCGCCCTTGGCGCCGCCGATGGGGAGGCCGGTCAGGCTGTTCTTGAAGGTCTGCTCGAAGCCCAGGAACTTGATGATGCCCTCATACACGTTCTTCTGGAAGCGCAGGCCGCCCTTGTAGGGGCCGATGGCGCCGTTGAACTGGCAGCGCCAGCCGCGGTTGGTGTGCCACTGGCCGTTGTCGTCGCACCACACAACGCGGAAGGTGAACATACGCTCGGGTTCGACCATGCGGTTCAGCAGGTCGACCTTCTCATACTCGGGGTGCTTCTCGATGACAGGCTCCAGAGAGGACAGGACTTCCTCGACGGTCTGCACGAACTCGGGCTCGTTGCCATGCTTGGTTCTGACGTTCTCCAGAACGCTGGCCAGATAAGCATTCATAATAGTTGCCTCCTCAAAAATTGTTCCAAGATTGTTCAAAATCGAATGGGTAGATGAAATTTGCTCATACCCCCATCCGTTCTGATAATAACACCATTCCGGCAAATACTCAAGAGGGATATTCCGAAAATCGTCCCTCGCGCCCGTAAAATCTTCGCGGTGTTTTTTGTGCATTTTGTAAAAAATGCACATTCCCTCCTTTGCACCCGGCAGCCGCTGCAAATTGTGGATTCCGGCCTATTTGATGATTATTTCACAATTTCGCGATACAGACTCTTTCGCCCGCAAAATTACCGGTATCCCGACTTTGTAGATTTTTTTCATAGGGATTCCGGCCTGGCCCGGCTGGCTTTTTCGGAATCCTGCACATTTTTTGCCGCTGGAGCTAAAATTTCTGTTGCATTTTTATACCAAAGCGTGTAAAATATAGGCAACAATCCAAGATTGGTAGCTGTAAGGAAGTGCCTCGCGCACGGGCTGCAACTATCACTCGGCTGTTGCTTGAGTGTTTCAGATCTCCATCCGGAGGTTTGAAACATTTTTCTTTACCCGGAAGCATTGGAACAATTCAAAAGGAGGAACACACATGAATCTGATCATCAACGGAAGACTCATCACCCGCGACCAGGATGGCCAGGGCTACTACGAGCACGGCGCCGTGGCCTATGAGGGCGCCACCATCACCGAGGTGGGCCAGGAGAGCGCCCTGCGGGCCAAGTATCCCCAGGCCCACATCATCGACGCCAAGGGCGGCGTCATCATGCCTGCCTTCATCAATGCCCACACCCACATCTACTCCGCTCTGGCCCGGGGCCTGTCCATCGTGGGCAACAACCCCACCAACTTCTACGAGGTCCTGGACGGCACCTGGTGGGCCATCGACCGGAAGCTGACTCTGGAGGGGACCCGGGCCAGCGCCGACGCCCTGTACATCGACTGCATCAAGCAGGGCGTCACCACCATTTTCGATCACCACGCCTCCTATGCCGAGATCCCCGGTTCCCTGCACACCATTGCCGAATCCGCCAAGAGGTTCGGCATCCGCTCCTGCCTGTGCTACGAGGTCTCCGACCGGGACGGCGAGGAGAAGTGCCTCCAGGCCATCCAGGAAAACGCCGACTTCATCACCGAGTGCCAGAAGAACCAGGATCCCATGCTGGCCGCCATGTTCGGCGGACACGCTCTGTTCACCATCAGCGACAAGACCTTCGACCGCATGGTGGCCGCCAACAATGGCCGCACCGGCTACCACATCCATGTGTCCGAGGGCATGAACGACGTGTACGACTCCCTGCAAAACTATGGCCGCCGTCCGGTGCAGCGGCTCCAGGACCATGGCATCCTGGGCCCCAAGACCATTCTGGGCCACTGCATCCATGTGAACACCGCCGAGATGGAGATCATCCGGGACACCGGCACCATGGTGGTCAACAACCCCGAGAGCAACATGGGCAACGCCATCGGCATCTGCCCGGTGCTCCAGCTGCACAAGCGGGGCATCCTGCTGGGCATGGGCACCGACGCCTATACCAACGATATGCTGGAGTCCCTGAAGGTGGCCCTGTGCTCCCAGCGCAGCCAGAACTGCCTGCCCAACGTGGGCTGGTGCGAGGTCACGGATATGCTGTTCCGCAACAACGCCAAGATCGGCGAAAAGTACTTCCCGGTGCAGCTGGGCGTGCTGAAGGCCGGCGCCGCCGCGGACATCATCGTCATGGACTATAAGCCCTTCACCCCCTTCTCCGACGAGAACATCGACGGCCACATGATCTTCGGCATGACCGGCCGCCAGTGCCAGACCACCATCGCAGGCGGCAAGCTCCTGATGCAGGACCGCCAGCTGGTGGGCATCGACGAGGAGGCGGAAAACGCCCACATTCTGGAGGCCTCCAAGAAGCTGTGGGGCGATCTGAACCACAGAACGTACTAAAACAAAAGTTATCATCATAATGAGGTGTGAATATGTCTGAGTTAATGACCCCCATTTCCTTCCGGCAGCTGATGACCTGGATCACCGCTGAATATGACCGTGAAGGCTCCGTGTTCGGCGTTCATCGCCCCTTCCATCCCAGCGGCAAGACCCTGCCCATTTTCGGAGAGACCATCGAAACGCCCTTCGGCCCCGCCGCCGGCCCCAACAGCCAGCTCGCGCAGAACATCATCGCCGCCTACTTCGCCGGTGCCCGCTTCTTCGAGGTCAAGACCGTGCAGAAGATGGACGGCGCGGAGCTTGCCGCCTGTGTTCCCCGCCCCTGTATCCTCGCCGCTGACGAGGGCTACAACCAGGAGTGGTCGACCGAGCTGACCGTGCAGCAGGCGCAGGACGAGTACATCAAGGCTTGGTGCGCGCTCAAGGTCATGAGCAAGGTCTACGGCTTCGGCGATCCCGACGGGTTCGTGTTCAATATGTCCGTCGGCTACGACCTGGACGGCATCAAGGGCCGCAAGGTCAACAGCTACATCGACAACATGATGCACGCGGAAAACACGCCGCAGTTCAAAGAGTGTCTCGAAG
>OHTU01000090.1_pt1 | contig 34139 bp, 28 predicted proteins | sample 1578961 | NCBI WGS metagenome assembly OHTU01 (sample SAMEA3879582, study PRJEB24766) | human gut metagenome | biome: human-associated habitat; feature: feces | place: USA | collected 1985/1987 | reverse complement strand
GTAATGGCCCGGGCCCCCCTCCAGCCCGCCACGGCGCAGCCGCTTTTGTGCAGGCGGCGGCACAGCAGGGACAGGGGCAGCGTCCCGGACAGGGGCAGGGACAGGGGTACCGTGGCCGACAGCAGCGCCGACCACAGCCAGAGGAAGCGGTTCATCTGGTGCCCGCTGAGGGCTGCCACCAGGGCCAGCACCGTGGCCAGGGCCAGGTACAGCGGCGTCAGAATGGGCTGCCACCGGGCGGCGGGGTCCGGGGACTGCCACATGCGGTAAAAGCCCTCCAGACGCCCCTGCTGCTTGCAGGCTCCGGCGGCGGTGACGGAGGCCACATACGGCGGCGTGCCACCCAGCTGGGCCAGGCGGAAGCTGTCATACCGGGCCCGGGCGGCGCGATATTGGCCGCAGGCGCACAGATACAGCAACGCCGCCGCCGGGGCGGCAAAGGGCAGATTCGGGCATTGCCCCAGAAACAGGCACTGGGCGCTGTCCGCCAGGGCTGCCAGGCCGCACACCAGCGCCGCCGCCGGGGCGGTGACGCGCCCATGGCCCAGGCTCTCCCCTGCCTCGTGCCACAGTCGGGTGCTCAGCAGCAGGCACAGGGCCAGCAGCCCCGCTGGTATGCCGCAGCGCAGCCAGACGTGGTCATACCACCCCTGGGACAGCAGGTCCAGCCCGTCGATGACGGCCACGGCTATGGCCAGCAGGGTGGGCGCCGTCAGCAGCAGACGCTGCCGGTGCAGCCGGGCGCACTGCCACTTCTGCTCCCGGGCGGCGTCGTCCATGGTGGGCTCCGGCTCCGGCGGCTCCTCCGGGGCGTCGTCCGGGTTTTCCAGGTCCCGGGCGGGGATGCGGTCCCGGACCCACTGGGCGGCGGCGGACAGGCGCTCCCTCAAAGGCACCCGCTCCGGCAGGACGCCGTCCTCGTCGTCCTCCTCCGGAACGGCCTGGGGCTCGTCCGGGTCCTCCTGCCGCTGCCGGAAGCGGCGGCGCAGCCGGTCCAGGGGGTTCTCCCGGGGCGGTTCGTCGTCCGGGCGATACTCCGGCTCCGGAACAGGCTCCGGTTCCGGTTCAGGTTCTGGTTGTGGTTCTTGTTCCGGCTCTTGTTCCGGTTCGGGGGCCGGCTCCGGCTCAGGCTCCGGTTCGGAGACCGGTTCGGGTTCGGGGATGGGCTCCGGTTCGGGGGCCGGCTCCGGCTCCCTTCGGGACCCACCCGAGCCGAATTCGTCCAGAATGTCGTCTATGGTGAAGTCCATCTCCGGCGGCGTGGGCCGCATGTCTTCGTTACGCATGGTGATCCCTCGTTGTTATCCCCGGCGCTGGCGCACGGCCTCATACAGCAGGATGGCGGCGGCCGCCGACGCGTTCAGGGAGGAAATATGCCCCTTCATGGGGATGCTGACCAGGAAATCGCAGTTTTCCGCCACCAGGCGGCTCATGCCATCTCCCTCGGAGCCGATGACAATGGCCGCCGGGCCCTTGAGATCGGCGCTGTACAGGTTGGTGGAGGCTCCGGCGGCGGTGCCGAAGATCCAGACCCCCTGTTTTTTCAGGTCCTTCAGGACGGAGGTCAGGTTGGCCACCCGGGCCACCGGCAGATAGCTGACGGCCCCGGCGGAGGTTTTCCCCACGATGGCGGTGAGCCCGGCGGAGCGGCGCTTGGGGATGATGAGCCCGTGGGCCCCGGCGCACTCGGCGGTGCGGAGGATGGCCCCCAGGTTGTGGGGGTCGGATATCTCGTCGCACACCACCAGCAGAGGCGGCTCCCCCTTGGCGGCGGCGGCATCCAGGATGCTCTGGACGCTGACGTATTCCCGGACGGCGGCCAGGGCGATGACCCCCTGGTGGGAGTGGGTGCGGCTCATGGCGTCCAGCTTCCGCCGGTCCGCCACCACCACCACCACACCGGCCTCCCGGGCCCGGGAGGCGATATGGCCCAGGGTCTTGTCCGTCTCGCCCTTGGCCAGATAGATCTTGTCAATGGCCGTTCCGGCCCGCAGGGCCTCGATCACAGCGTTGCGGCCCTCGATGAGGCCGTCGGCCTCCGCCTGGGGGGCGGGCCATCTGGTTTCGTTGTCTCTCATGGTGCGATGTCCTCGTTTTTTCGATATTTTATCCAGTATACCATATTCCATGGACAAGATAAAGCGCCCGGGACACAAATTTTTCGCCATTTTTCCCGGCGGGCTTTCTTGTATCAGGCCGGAAAATGTGGTATGATAAATTATTAAATTAGGGAAGTGCCGCCTTTTTCACGACACGGGGCGGCTGGGAGGTTTCCATTGGACAGAAAGCAAGTGCTTCTCGACGACGGGCAGATGGCCCGCCAGCGGGAATTTACCGAAAAAATCCACGCCATGCACCAGGCCCGGGGCCGGACGCCTCTGGCTCTGGTGGACACCTTCGGGTGCCAGCAGAACGTGGCCGACAGCCAGCATATCCTGGGGATGCTGCGGGACATGGGGTGCGAGTTCACCGACGATGCCGCCCGGGCGGACATTGTGGTGATGAACACCTGCGCCATCCGGGACCATGCGGAAAAGCGGGTATACGGCACCCTGGGCGCCCTGACCCACACCAAGAAGCAGAACCCGGAGCAGATCATCTGCCTGTGCGGCTGCATGGCCCAGCGGCCGGAGGTGGCGGAGAAGGTCCGGACCAGCTATCGCCATGTGGACCTGGTGTTCGGGCCCCAGGCCCTGTGGAAGTTCCCGGAACTTCTGTATCAGGTGTATACCCGCCGGGGCCGGGTGTTCTCCGTGGAGAACGAGCACGGCTCCATTGCCGAGGGGATGCCCGTGGTCCGGGAGGGCCGGGTCCGGGCGTGGGTGTCCATCATGTATGGGTGCAACAACTTCTGCTCCTACTGCATCGTCCCCTATGTCCGGGGCCGGGAGCGCAGCCGCGCCCCGGAGAAGATCGTGGAGGAGGTCCGCCAGCTGGCGGCGGAGGGCTTCAAGGAGATCACCCTGCTGGGCCAGAACGTGAACTCCTACGGAAAGGACCTGCCGGAGCCCTGGGACTTTGCGGACCTTCTGCGGGAGCTGGACAAGATCGACGGCGACTACCTGATCCGCTTTATGTCGTCCCAGCCCAAGGATGCCAGCTATAAGCTGTTTGACACCATGGCCCAGAGCCGCCACGTGGCCCACCAGCTGCACCTGCCGGTGCAGTCCGGCAGCGACCGGGTGCTGCGGGCCATGAACCGCCCCTATGACCGGGCGAAATACCTGGACCTGATCGGCTATGCCCGGAAGGTCATGCCGGACCTGGTGCTGACGTCGGACGTGATCATCGGCTTCCCCGGCGAGACGGAGGCCGAGGCCATGGAGACGGTGGACCTGGTGCGGCAGGTGGAATTCGACGCCCTGTTCACCTTCATCTTCTCCCCCCGGCCCGGTACGCCGGCGGCCAAAATGGACGATCCGGTGCCCCGGGCGGAGAAGCAGAAGTGGTTCGACACCCTGTGCAGCACCCAGAACGAGATTTCTGCCCGGCTCCACGCCGGGTATGTGGGCCGGACCCTGCGGGTGCTGGTGGACGGCGAAACCGACGACACCCGGTGGCCCCTGTCCGCCCGGACGGCGGGGGGACGGCTGGTGCACCTGGTGGGGGACAAGTCCGCCCTGGGCCAGTACCGGGACGTGAAGATCACCGACAGCAACACCTGGGCCCTGTTCGGGGAGATGCTTCCTGCATCAAAAGAACAACGTTCTTTTGATGCATAAGATACCACGGCCAACGCCGCGAAGCGGGCATATGCCCCATAGAACAATAAGTTTTGCACTTTTCAACAATGTTTTCCACCACCATTCGACAGATCAGCCGCCTATGCGGCAGAAAGCGCGGGTGAAACCATGGCAGAGCTGACCCCCATGATGAAGCAGTATCTGCAGATCAAGGAACAGAATCAGGACGCCATCCTGTTTTTCCGGCTGGGAGATTTTTACGAGATGTTCGGCGACGACGCCCGGAAGGCGTCCAAGGAGCTGGACCTGACCCTGACCACCCGGGATAAGGACAAGAACAAGAGCTTCGAGGAGAAGATCCCCATGTGCGGCATCCCCTATCACGCCTCGGACGCCTATATTGCCCGGCTTATTGCCAAGGGCTACAAGGTGGCCATCTGCGAGCAGACCGAGGACCCTGCCACGGCCAAGGGCCTGGTGGACCGGGACATCATCCGGGTGGTGACCCCCGGCACGGTCATTGACGCGGCCTGCCTGGAGGAGGGACGCTCCAACTTCTGCGCGGGGCTGTATCTGGACGACACCTGCGCGGGCTTCAGCGTGTGCGACATCTCCACCGGCAAGACCCACGTCACCGCCTTCCAGGGTCCGGACCGGGCGGAGCACCTGCTCAACGAGCTGGGGCGGTTTTCCCCGGCGGAGGCGGTGGTGAACCAGGCGGCCTACGACTGCGGGCCGCTGCTGAGTCTGATGCAGGATAAGCTCCACTGCCATGTGGAGCGGCTGAGCGCCGGACGCTTTCAATTGCAGGAGGCGGAAAGGACCGTCCGCGCCCAGTTCGGCGATGAGGCTGCGGGACGGCTGCCAAAGGGGAATCCCGCGGCGGCGCTGTCGCTGGGAGCCCTGCTGGACTATCTCCACGAGACGCAGAAAACCGACCTGCGCCATGTGGACGACCTGGACTATTACCAGCAGGGGCAGTTCATGGAGCTGGACCTGACGGCCCGGCGGAACCTGGAGCTGACGGAGACCCTGCGCAGCAAGGAGAAGAAGGGGAGCCTCCTCTGGGTGCTGGACAAGACCAAGACCCCCATGGGCGGGCGGATGCTCCGCAGCTGGCTGGAGCGGCCCCTGCTGTCCGTAACGGCCATCACCCGCCGCAGCGGCGCCGTGGGCCAGCTGGTGGACCACACCATGATCCGGGAGGAGCTGGCCCTGGCCCTGACGGGCATCGGCGACATGGAGCGCCTGGTGGGCCGCATCGTATACGGCACCGCCGGGGGCCGGGACGTGGTAGCCCTGAAAAACGCCATGGCGCGGCTGCCTCATGTGAAGGAGCTGCTGTCGGCCTTTGACCGGGGCCGCCTGGGGGAGCTGGCCCAGCTGGACACCCTGGAGGACCTGACGGACCTCATCGGCCGCACCCTGTGCGACGATCCCCCCTTCTCCGTCCGGGAGGGGGAGTTCATCCGGGAGGGCTTCGACCCGGAGGTGGACCGCCTGCGGAGCATCCTCCATGGCGGCAAGGGCGTCATCGCCTCCATGGAGGCCGCCGAAAAGGAGAAAACCGGCATCCGCACCCTGAAGATCGGATACAACAAGGTGTTCGGATACTACATCGAGGTGTCCAACTCCTTCAAGGACCAGGTGCCGGATACCTATATCCGCAAGCAGACCCTGGTCAACGGCGAGCGATACATCACCCAAGAGCTGAAGGACCTGGAGCACGACATCCTGTCCGCGTCGGACCGGGTATCGGCCCTGGAATATGAGCTGTTCACCCGGCTGCGGCAGGAGCTGAGCGGCCATGTGGCCCGGATCCAGGCCACGGCCGCCGCCGTGGCGGAGGCGGACTGCCTGTGCTCCCTGGCGGCGGTGGCGGTGAAGAACAACTACTGCTGCCCGGCGGTGGACGAGTCCGGGGTCATCGAAATTCACCAGGGACGCCACCCGGTGGTGGAGGCCATGCGGCCCGACGCCCTGTTTGTGCCCAACGACACCTATATGGGCCGCAGCGAGGACCGGGTGTCCATCATCACCGGCCCCAACATGGCGGGCAAATCCACCTATATGCGCCAGGTGGCGCTGATGGTCCTGATGGCCCAGATCGGGTCCTTTGTCCCGGCTAAGGCGGCCCGCCTGGGCATTGTGGACCGGATCTTCACCCGCATCGGGGCCTCCGACGACCTGTCGGCGGGACAGTCCACCTTTATGGTGGAGATGACGGAGGTCAGCGACATTCTGCGCACCGCCACCGCCGACAGCCTGCTGATCCTGGACGAGATCGGCCGGGGCACCTCCACCTTCGACGGCATGAGCATCGCCCGGGCGGTGCTGGAATACTGCGCCGACCCCAAGCGCCTGGGGGCCAAGACCCTGTTTGCCACCCACTATCACGAGCTGACCGCCATGGAGGGGACCCTTCCCGGCGTGAAGAACTATAACATCGCCGTCCGCACCCGGGGGGAGGAGATCGTGTTCCTGAGGAAGATCGTCCCCGGCGGCGCGGACCGCAGCTACGGCATCGAGGTGGCCAAGCTGGCGGGCCTGCCGGAGGCGGTGGTGTCCCGGGCCAGAAAGATCCTCCGGCAGCTGGAGGAGGAGTCCGGCCACCCGGCGGCAGCCCCCGCTCCCCGGGAGGACCAGGTGTCCTTTGCCGCCGTGGCCGAGGGAGAGGTCATCGACCGGCTGCGCCGGGCTCAGGTGGACTCCCTGACGCCCCTGGAGGCATTGCAGCTGCTGTATGAGCTGAAAAAGAAGCTGACGTAACACGAAAGGACAACTCTATGCCTGATATTCAATGCCTGCCCCGGCACGTGGCGGACCTGATCGCCGCCGGCGAGGTGGTGGAGCGGCCCGCCAGCGTGGCCAAGGAGCTGCTGGAAAACGCCCTGGACGCCGGGGCTACCGCCATCGTGGCGGAGGTGCAGCACGGGGGCCTGACCTATCTGCGGATGACGGACAACGGCTGCGGCATCGCGCCCCAGCAGCTGCCCACGGCGTTTCTGCGCCATGCCACCAGCAAGCTGCGCACCGCCGGGGACCTGGCTGCCATCGGCACCCTGGGCTTCCGGGGGGAGGCCCTGGCGGCCATCTCCGCCGTGTCCCGGGTGGATATCCTGACCCACCAGACCGGAGCCCAGACCGGGGCCTCCCTGCATCTGGAGGGGGGCGTGCCCGGCCAGGTGGAGGAGATCGGGTGCCCGGAGGGCACCACCATCTGCGTCCGGGACCTGTTTTACAACACCCCCGCCCGGATGAAATTCATGAAAAAGGACAGCGCCGAGGGAGCCGCCGTGGCGGGCATCGTCCAGCACCTGGCCCTGAGCCATCCGGAGGTATCCTTCAAGCTGCTGCGGGACGGGGCCGAGGTGCTCCACACCCCCGGCGACGGGCAGCTGCTGTCTGCCGTATACGCGGCCATGGGCCGGGACTTCGCCATGGGCCTGCAGGAGGTCCGGGGCTGCGGCGGCGACGTGCAGGTGTCGGGTTATGTGACCCGGCCCCTGAACGGCCACGGCACCCGGGGCCGCCAGCTGTTCTTCGTCAACGGCCGGTTCGTGAAAAGCCAGCTGCTGTCGGCGGCCCTGGAGGAGGCGTACCGCAACCGGCTGCTGAAGGGGAAGTTCCCCGGCTGCGTGCTGCATCTGACCCTGCCGGAGGACCGGGTGGACGTGAACGTGCATCCAGCCAAGACCGTGGTGAAATTCGTATCCGACAAAACCGCCTTTGACGCGGTGTACTATACCGTCATGGACGCCCTGAACCGGGCGGAACAGCCCGCCCAGCAGGAGGAAAAGCCCTTTTACCGGACCATGACCGCCCAGGAGTTCCGGCAGCAGCAGAAGCCCCAGCCGGAGAAGCCGCCGCTGGGCAGCTATACTGCCCGGCCCGCCGCCGCGGCCCGGCCGGTGCGCCCGGCGGAACAGCCGGCCCTGGCGGTGCGGGACGTGGCCCCGGAGCCGGGGAAGGCCTTCACGGCCCCCACGGCCCGGCCCGGCGTCAGCTATCACATCACCCCGCCGTCCCCGGCCCCTGCGGCAGAGCCGCAGGAACCGGCGCCTGTGCGGGAGGAACCGCCTGTGCAGGAGACGGTATCCCTGCCGGAGCAGGTGACTCTGGAGCCGCCGCATGAGGCCCCCTGGCGCATCGCCGGGGAGGTGTTGCGGACCTATATCATCTGCGAGGACGAGGGGGAGAACGTGTGGCTCATCGACAAGCACGCCGCCCATGAGCGGGTGCGGTTCGACGCGCTGAAGGCCGCCGCGGAGCCGGTGATGACCCAGACCCTGCTGGAGCCGTTGGCGGTGGAGCTGCCGCCGGAGGACTGCGCGGCGGTGCTGGAGCAGCTGCCCCTGCTGGAGCGATACGGCTTCCGTTGCGAGGATTTCGGCGGCGCGGTGCTGGTGCGGGAGGTACCCGGCGATATCGACGACCCCGCCGGGGCCCTGGAGGAGCTGGCGGAGGACCTGCGGCTGAACCGGGCGGACCCGGACGCGGCCCGGGACAGCCTGCTGTCCACCATGGCCTGCAAATCCGCCATCAAGGCCGGGATGCACACCGACCCCGCCGAGCTGCGGCGTCTGGTGGACCGGGTCCAGTCCGGGGAGATCCAGTATTGCCCCCATGGCCGCCCGGTGGCGGTGAAGCTCAGCAAATACCAGGTGGAGAAGATGTTCAAGCGGGCGTGACAGCCCGGGAAAGGAGCCGCCTATGACCGTTCTGTGCGTGGTAGGCCCCACCGCCAGCGGAAAAACGAAAATGGCCGTGGCCCTGGCCCGGCGGCTGAACGGCGAGGTGGTGTCCGTGGACTCCATGCAGATCTACCGGGGCATGACCATCGGCACCGCCGCCCCCACGGCGGAGGAGATGGAGGGGGTCCCCCATCACATGATCGCCGTGGCGGACCCGGCGGAGCAGTGGTCTGCGGCCCGGTTCTGCCAGGCGGCGGACGCCTGCATTCAGGATATTCTCAGCCGGGGAAAGCTCCCGGTGCTGGCCGGGGGCACGGGCCTGTACCTGGACGCCCTGATCCGGGGAGACGACTTCGCCCCCGGCTGCCAGGGGGGCCGGACCCGCCTGCGGCTTCAGCAGGAGCTGCGGGAGCTGGGGCCCCGGGAGATGCTGCGGCGGCTGGAGGCCGTGGACCCGGAGACGGCGGCGCGGCTGCACCTGCGGGATGAAAAGCGCATTCTCCGGGCACTGGAGATCTATGAGCAGACCGGGGAGCCCATGTCCCTGCGGGACAGGCGGGGACGGCAGCGTCCGGACCGGTACGAGGCGGTGTATATCGGGCTGAGCTTCCGGGACCGGGAGGACCTGCGCCAGCGCATCGACCGCCGGGTGGACGAGATGGTCCGCCGGGGGCTTTTGCAGGAGGTGCAGGCGCTTCTGGACAGCGGCCTGCCCCGGGACGCCACGGCCCTGCAGGCCATCGGATACAAGCAGTTCCTGGCGGTGGCCGACGGCGCGGCCACGGCGGACCAGGCGGTGGAGGAGGTCAAGCTCCGCTCCCGCCAATATGCCAAGCGGCAGCTGACCTGGCTGCGGCGGAACCCGGCGATCCACTGGATCTACTGGGACAAGGAGCCGGATTTCCCGGCGGCTCTCCAGAATGCGACAGATTTTCTCACAGCCCATGGCTTAGGATAAGGGCAGGCGGACAGCCGTCCGCACAAAGAGAAAAGGAGCATTCGTTATGCAGAAAAACAACCTTCAGGACATCTTTTTGACCAAAGTCCGCAAGCAGAGCCTGCCTGTGACCGTGTTTCTGATGAACGGTTTCCAGATGCGGGGCAGCGTCACCGGCTTCGACAGCTTCACCGTGGTGCTGGACACCGACGGCAGGCAGCAGGTGATCTACAAGCACGCTATATCTACGATTGTCCCGCTGCACCCGGTGGCCCTGTATGACCCATGCCTGCCGTCGGAGGCGCAATAGCGCCCCGGCCGGAAGGCCGTCAAGCGTTTTGCCCCGGGCAAAACCTTGGGCACGGAGAATTTTTGAGACATGCCCCGGCGCGCGGCAGCGCCCCAACACCATCATCCGGCCACCAAAGGAGGTTACGCCATGAAATCCACCCGCGTATTCAGAATTCTGTCCATTGCCCTGGCGGCGGCGGTGGTGTTCTATTTCCTGGTCCAGGGGGTGCGGTATCTGACGAACCCCTACGCCACCACCCGGGTGTATACCAGCACCACGGAGGATGCCGTGGAGGCCTCCGGCTGGCTGGTGCGGGAGGAGGAGACTTTCCGCACCGACGCCGAGACCCTGAGTCCTACCCGGGAGGAGGGGGAGAAGGTGGGCCAGGGCCAGGTCATCGCCGCCACCTATGACAGCCCCGGGGCCCTGGAGGCCGTGGCCCAGATCCAGGCCAAGCGGCTTCAGCTGGAGCAGCTGGAGTATGCTCTGTCCTCCTACCTGAACCCCGACGCCGCCCTGAAGCTGGACGGCTCCATCTCCGACGACATCATAGCCCTGCGGAAGAACCTCACCGGCGGGGACTATACCGCCGCCTCCGGCGACCTGTCCCAGCTGAAGGCTGCCATCGTCAAGCGCAGCCGGGCCTACACCTCCAGCCAGGAGATCAAGGCCGAGATCGCCGCCGTACAGGACGAGATCGACTCTTTGCAGGCGGGGCTCACCGGGGCGGCCAACATCACCGCCCCCCGGGCGGGGACCTATTCCGCCGTGTGCGACGGATACGAGTCCGTGCTGACCCCGGCGGGGCTGGATGACCTGACCCCCAGCGCCCTGGACAAGCTCACCGCCGGGGAGAACACTGCCAACGTGGGCAAGCTCATCTACGGCAACACCTGGTACTATGCCGCCGCCGTCACCCAGGAGGAGGCCCAGCGCATCGCCGGCTGCGGCAGCGTGTCCCTGCGGCTGACCAAAGGCATCACCGACGACATCGCCGCCACGGTCCACTCCGTCAGCCCGGCGGAGGACGGCCGGTGCGTGGTGGTGCTGGCCTGCCGGGAGTATCTGGCGGAGACCACCCAGCTGCGGCATCAGACGGCCCAGATCGTGCTCCACAGCTACACCGGGCTGCGCCTGCCCTCCGTGTGCCTGCGGCAGCAGGAGGACGGGACCCTGGGGGTTTACTGCGCCCAGGGCAGCTTCTCCCGGTTCAAGCCGGTGGACATGGTGTACCAGGGAGATGACTATGTGCTGGTGTCGGTGCCCCAGAACACCGACGGACTGGACACCCTGCGTCCCGGGGACGAGGTCATCATGACCGGCGTCACCCTGGACGGCTCACAGATATTGACAGGAGATTAATACGGGAAAGGAAGGCTTTCACTATGTCTATTGCGGAGAACATTGCCGCCGTCCGGCAGCAGATGGACCAGGCGGCCCGGGAGACCGGCCGCACCGGCGCCGACATCATCCTGGTGGGCGCCAGCAAAATGAACGACGCTGCCGCCTGCCAGGAGGCCATTGCCGCCGGTATTGACGCCCTGGGGGAAAACCGGGTCCAGGAGATGACCGCCAAGCTGGCGGAAAACGCCTATGAGGGCCGTCCCCTGCACTTTATCGGCCATTTGCAGCGCAACAAGGTCCGCCAGGTGGTGGGCAAGGCCGATCTGATCCAGTCTGTGGGCAGCGCGGAGCTTTTGCAGGAGATCGAAAAGGCCGCCGGAAGACTGGAGCTCTGCCAGGATATCCTGCTGGAGGTGAACATCGGCGGCGAGGCCGCCAAAAGCGGCTTTTCCCCGGATCAGATCCACGCTGCGGCGGAGATGGCCCGGGCCCTGCCCCATGTGCAGGTGCGGGGACTGATGACCATCCCCCCGGTGGCGGCGGAGCCCCACGGAAATTTGGCATATTTCGAGAAAATGCGTTGGTTATATGTTGACATCAATGCAAAAATATACGATAATAAGATGGAATATCTCTCAATGGGCATGAGCGGCGACTTCGCCGACGCCATCCGGTGCGGCAGCAACATGATCCGGGTGGGCACGGCGATCTTCGGCGCGCGGGACTATACGAAATAAAGAACAGGAGGGACGCATATGAGCCTGAAGGATGAGTTCAGAAAGTTTATCCACCCCTATGACGAGGAGGATGAACCGGAGGAGTATCAGGAGGAGGAGCGCCCGGAGCGTCCCCGCCGGGACGAGGAGCGCCGCAGCGACGACCGCCGCAGCAAGGTGGTGAACATCAACTCCGCCGGGCAGCTGAAGGTGGTGCTGATGAAGCCGGTGAAGTTTGACGAGGATGCCAACACCATTGCTGACCATCTGATGGAAAAGCGCACGGTGGTGATGAATATGGAGAACACCGACCCGGATATCGCCCGGCGTCTGCTGGACTTCGTGTCCGGCGTGGCCTACGCCACCAGCGGCAACGTCAAGCGCGTGGCGGCCAAGACCTATATCGTCACCCCCTATTCGGTGGACCTGATGGGGGACCTGATCGACGGACTGGAAAACAGCGGCCTGTATATGTGACGGACCGAGAGAGAATACGGAGGGATAGAGCATGTACACACCCCAGGAAGTTTCCGAAAAAACCTTTCCCAAGTCCACCGGCCTGACCAGCGGCTATAACATGACCGCCGTGGACGAGTTTCTGGACGGTCTGACGGAGGATTATACCGCCCTGTATAAGGACAACACTACCCTGAAGGCCAAGCTGAAGATGCTGGCGGAAAAGGTGGAGGAATACCGGGCCACCGAGGACGCCATGCGTTCCACCCTGCTGGCGGCCCAGAAGATGGCGGCCCAGATGGTGGCCGACGCCCAGGCGGAAAAAGAAAAAACCATCGCCGATGCCCAGGCCCAGGCGGAGCAGATCCTTGCCGACGCCCGGGGCGAGGCGGATGTCCAGGCCCGGCAGCTCCAGCAGGAGATCCGGGATTCCTGGGAGAAGCTGGCAACGGCCCAGAGCGAGACGGAGGACTTCATCCAGCGCAGCCGGGACCTGTGCGCCCAGCAGCTGGCGTTTCTGGATTCCCTGCCGGAGCGCAATGCCCCGGAGCAGGAGGACCAGGAGCCGGAGAACGAGGCGGTGACCCTGCCCGCCCCGGAGGAGAACGCCGTGCCCGTGGCGGACGCGGAGCCTGTTCCCCAGGAGGAGGCCCCCCAGCCGGAGTCTGCCGCCGAACCGGAGCCGCAGCCGGAGTTTCAGGAGAAGAAAGAGGAGGAGTCTCCCTTCCCCCTGGATTTCAAGCTGAATCTGGAGGACCTGCAGTTTGGCCGCAACTATAACGGCGGCGACCGGCGGTGAATCATTCTGTCAAAAGCGGCCCGGCGGCCGCTTTTGCCTTATCTGCAAGGAGGTGGCAGTATGACGCCCATCGTGGCCCTGCTGTATGACTTTGACAAGACCCTGTGCACCACGGATATGGAGGACTACGCCTTTATCCCGGCCCTGGGCTATACCCCGGCGGAGTTCTGGAAAAAGGCCAACGACTTTGGCCGGGAGAACCGCATGGACGGCCTTCTGGCGTATATGTACACCATGATCGCCGAGTGCCGGACCCAGAACATCCGGCTGGACCGGGAGTTTCTGGTGCGGTGCGGGCATAGCCTGGAGCTGTTCCCCGGGGTGGCGGATTGGTTCGGCCGCATCAACGCCTTCGGCCGCAGCCAGGGGGTGCAGGTGGAGCACTATGTCATCTCCTCCGGCCTGCGGGAGATCATCGAGGGCAGCGGCATCGCCCGGGAGTTCCGGGAGATCTACGCCTGTGAGTTCTTCTATGACCGGGACGGGCTGGCCTCCTGGCCCAAGCTGGACGTGAACTTCACCAACAAGACCCAGTTCGTCTATCGCATCAACAAGGGCGTTCTGGACGTGTCCGACGACAAGAGCCTGAACGACTCCATGCCCGACGACAGCAAGCGGGTGCCCTTTACCAACATGATCTACATCGGCGACGGACTGTCCGACGTGCCGTGCATGAAGATGATGCGGGCCTATGGCGGCCAGGCCATCGCCGTGTATCAGCAGGAGAACCGCCAGGGGGTGGAGGACCTGCTGGCCAAGGGGCGGGTGGACTTCATCTTCCCTGCCGACTATCGGGAGGGGACGGCCCTGGACGCCACCGTGCGGAACATCATCCGCAAAATGGCCATTACCGACGCGCTGACGGAGGAAAACGCCGCCCAGCGCCGGAATATCGGCAAGGCGGGCCTGCCCTACCAGGCCAGTCTCTTTGAGGAATAAAATCACAAAAGTGCGGCAGTTCACGAGAACTGCCGCACTTTTTTCCGTGTAAACGGTAAGTTTTCCTTGCATCCCGGGGGCTTTTCCGATATAATATCATGCGCGGCGGTTTTGGAAGCGCCGCAAAAGGAAGAATTGGGGAAAACTCTTGCTCAAATCGCCGCCGGGCCCGGCCCGGGGCCTTAACGTAAGGAGAAAAGCAGCAAATGAAGGTAAAGATCACCTCGGACAGCACCTGCGACTTATCGCCGGAGCTGATCGAAAAGTACGACATTGCCATCACCCCCCTGTCGGTGCACTGCGGCGACAAGGTGGGCCGCGACGGCGTGGAGATCACGCCGGAAATCATCTATGACTATGTGGACGCCAGCGGGCAGCTGCCCCGGACCAGCGCCGTCAACGTGTTTGACTATGTCCGGGAGTTCCGCCACTGGCGCCAGCAGGGGTACAGCATCGTGCACTTCTGCATCAGCAGCGACTTTTCCAGCTCCTACCAGAACGCCTGCATCGCGGCGGCGGACATCGGCCAGGTGTATGTGGTGGATTCCCGGAACCTCTCCACCGGCCAGGGTCTGCTGGTGCTCCACGGGGCGGAGCTGGCCGCCGCCGGACAGACGGCGGAGGAGATCCAGAAGGCCTGCACGGACCTGGCTCCCCAGGTGGAGGCCAGCTTCGTCATCGACCGGCTGGACTATCTGTACAAGGGCGGTCGCTGTTCGGCCCTCAGCGCCTTCGGCGGAAACCTGCTGAAGCTGAAGCCCTGCATCGAAGTGAAGGACGGCAAAATGACCCCCGGCAAGAAGTATCGCGGCCCCATCGACAAGGTGATGCTGCAATATGCCGACGACCGGCTGCGTGGTCGGGACGACATCAACAAGCACCGGGTGTTCATCACCCACACCCGCTGCGCCCCGGAGGCGGTGGAGGCCGTGCGGCAGAAGATCCTGGAGCTGGCCCCGGACTTTGAGGAGATCATCGAAACCACCGCCGGTTCCACCGTGACCTCCCACTGCGGCCCCGGCACCCTGGGCGTGCTGTTCATCCGCACCAAATAAGTCTGAAATTCCCGGAGCACCGCTCCGGGAATTTTTTTTAAAATTTTTTGAAAAAACCGGTTGCAGCTTCGCCGCTTTGGTGTTTCATGAGTATAGGGGGCAAAAAGCGCCCTATCTGCGGGATCACCTGTGCGGGGACCGACCCTCTCCTGTACGGTATCCATAGAAAAATACCGCCGGATTTTCCGGCGGTATTTTTTGCTCGTTTGCGTATCAGAAGGCCCAGGTGCCGTTCCGGAACAGGGGGACGGTTTTCCCATCTTCGCATACGCCGTCGATGGATAGGTCCGCCGAGCCGATCATGAAGTCCTCGTGGACCATGGAGTCGTTGACGCCCATGGCCCGGCACTCCTCCAGGGTCTTGCTCTGGAAGTCCCGGATGGTGTCGGCAAAGCCCATGCCCAGGGCCAGGTGGCAGCAGGCATTCTCGTCAAACAGCGTGTTATAGAACAGCAGGCCGGACTGGTTGATGGGGGAGTCGAAGGGCACCAGGGCGCACTCGCCCAGATAGCAGCTGCCCTGGTCCATGGTGATGAGCTTGGTCAGCAGGTCGTTGTTGACCTGGGCGTTCCACTCCACGGCCTTGCCTTCGTGGAAGCGGATCCAGAACTCGTCGATGAGCTGACCCTGATAGCTCAGGGGCTTGGTGGAATAGACGATGCCCTCGGCCTGGCCCTTCATGGGGGAGGTGAAGCACTCCTCGGTGGGGATGTTGGGGTTGAAGAAGATCCCCTGCAGGCTGGTTTCGCCGCCGCCGCAGAACTGCCCCTCCGGGATCAGCCCCACGGTCAGGTCCGTGCCGTTGGCGCTCTTATACTTCAGCTGCCGCAGGTGCAGGCTGTTGAGATACTGGCACCGGTCATGCAGGTCCTGGTTGTGGGCGTCCCAGGCGGCCAAGGGGTCCTCATCCACCCGGCTGGTGGACAGAATGGCCTCCCACAGCTTCTCCATAGCCTGGCTGGTGCGCAGGCCCGGGAACAGCTTCTTGGCCCAGGCCGCGCCGGGCACGGCGGCGATGCACCACTGATACTTGTTCTCGATCTGGTCCCGGTATTTGCGGATGGTGGGATAGAGCCGCTGCTGGGACTTGGCCATCTTCTCCTGGTTGATGCCGTTGAGGCCGTCGGGGTCCTCCGACAGCAGATAGATGCGGCAGGGGATGGTGTCCACATAGTGCTGCCAGCGGGCCTCCTCATAGTTGTCCAGCTTGGACAGGGTGGTCATGGTGCGATAGCGGTAGTGCAGCTTCTGCAGGGGCTGATAGCTCCAGTCCACCACCACCTTCTTGGCCTTGCGCTTGTAGCACTCCTCCACCAGCATCTTCACAAACTCCGGCTGATCCAGGTCGGCGGCGATGAACACCTCCTGGCCGGGCTGCACGTTGACGCCGGTCTGGGCGATGAGCTGGGCATATTTGCGTAAAACGGTCTTTTTCATGGCTGTGATTCCCCCTGTAGTACAAAATAATGGAAACATTATACCACCAGCGGACAATCTTGAAAAGAGGTTTTTGTGAAATTTGAAGAAAGCCGCCGCGTCACTCCGCCTGGCGGGCGATGTCCAGCAGCCAGCGGACCGCCTGCACCGGATACCGGCCCCGGGCCGTTTCCCCGGTGAGCATCAGGGCCGACGCCCCGTCCAGCACGGCGTTGTACACGTCCAGCACCTCCGCCCGGGTGGGGGTGGGGTGCTCCGTCATGGTGTGCAGCAGCTGGGTCACCACCAGGAAGGGCTTCCCGGCCCGGCGGCACCGGGCGGCGATGTCCTTCTGGGCAGCGGGCAGGTGCAGAAGCCCCAGATTGCTGCCCAGGTCCCCCCGGGCCACGGTGACCACGTCGCAGGCGTCCATCCATTGGGGCAGGCTCTGCCAGCCCTGCCGGTCCTCGATCTTGGCGAATATCGTGAGGTGCTCCAGACCCCGGCGGGCCAGGGCCGCCCGGACCTGCTCCAGCTCATGGCGGCTGCGGACAAAGGGCTGCATCACCGCCGTGACCCCCTGCCCGGCCGCGTTGTCCAGGTCCAGCAGGTCCTGCTCCGTCAGGGCCGGGCGGCACAGCTCCACCCCCGGCAGGGTGATGCTTTTCCGGCTTTCCAGCACCCCGCCCCGGGTGACGGTGCAGGTGACGGCCCGGCCGCAGGTCTCCGCCCGCAGGGCCATGAGTCCGTCATCCAGCAAAATCTCCTGCCCCGGGGCCACGGCGGCCAGGATATCCGGCTCCACCGGCAGGCCCCCGGGGCCCAGGGTCACGGTCTCCCCCGCCGTCAGGGTCACGGGACGGGACAGGGGCTCCATCCGCAGCTCCGGCCCCCGCATATCGACGATCAGCTCCGCCGGACGGCCGGAGGCCGCCCGGGCCTGCTGCACCGCCTCCGTCCAGGGGCGGCAGGCCGCCAGGGTGGTGTGGGACAGGTTCAGGCGGAAGCCCGTCAGCCCCATGTCCAGCAGTTCCGTCAGCAGGTCCGCCCGGCAGCAGGCGGGGCCAAGGGTGGCGTAGGTTTTCACGGCGTCTCCTCCTTGTGAAAGTGGTCGTATACCGCCCGGGCGGCGGCCTTGGGCAGCACCGCCTCCAGCTGCAGAAGCTCCGCCTGCTCAATGGCCCGGACGCTTCTGAAGTGCTTCAGCAGGGCCTTTTTCCGGACGTCTCCCACCCCTGGGATGCCGTCCAGCCGGGAGGTCAGGGCGGATTTCGTGTGCTTTTCGTGGTGATAGGTGATGGCGAAGCGGTGGACCTCCTCCTGCACCCGGCCCACCAGGGCAAACAGCGGGGGGCTTTGCTGGATGCCCAGCTCCTGCCCCTGGGGCGTTACCAGGGCCCGGGTCCGGTGGCGGTCATCTTTTACCATGCCCAGCACCGGCACGGTGAGGCCCAGCCTTTCCAGCACATGGCAGGCGGCCTCCGCCTGCAGCTGGCCGCCGTCCATCAGCAGCAGGTCCGGCAGGGGGGCAAAGTGCTTGTCTCCCTCCAGATATCGCCGGAACCGGCGCTCCAGCACCTCCTCCATGGCCCGCAGGTCGTCGGCGTGGTCCAGAGTCTTTACCTGGAACCGGCGATAGTCCCGCTTCAGGGGCCGTCCGTCCGCGAACACCACCATGGAGGCCACCATGTCCTGCCCGGCGGTGTGGGAAATGTCGTAGGATTCCAGCCGCCGGGGGGCCTCCGCCAGCCCGGCCAGGGTCCCCAGCTGCTCTAAGGTCTTGCCGGTGCGCTCGGCGTCGGAGGTGATGCGCTCCACCTCCTCCCGGGCGTTGCGGCGGGCCATGCGCAGCAGCTCCGCCCGCTCTCCCCGCTGGGGCACCCGCAGGATCACCCGGTGCCCGGCCCGGCCTGTCAGCAGGGCAGCGAAGGTGTCCATATCCTCCAGCTCGCAGGGCACTAAAATCTCCCGGGGCAGGGCCTGGCGGTCCAGGTAATACTGGCTCAGCACGGCGGAGAGGATGTCCGCCTCCTCCTGGTCGGCGGCGGCGGAGAACACCTCCACCTCCCGGCCCAGAAGATTGCCGTCCTCAATGTGCAGCACGGCGCTGCCGCAGCGGACCTGGCCCGGGTACACGCCCCACACGTCCGTGTCGGCGCAGACTCCGGCGATGACCTGCTGGGTCTTGCCCAGCACGGAGATGGCCCGGATGCGGTCCCGCAGGGCGGCGGCCTTTTCAAAGTTCAGCTCCTCCGCCGCCTGCTCCATCTCCTGCTGCAGCTCCGCCGTCAGCTGGCGGTAGTGGCCGCTGAAGATCCGCACCGCCTGGCGGATCCGGGCCTGATACTCCGCCTGGCCAGGGCCGTCCGGGCGGCAGAAGCCGTCGCAGCGGCCGATGTGGTGGTTCAGGCAGGGCCGCTCCCTGCCGATGTCCCGGGGAAACTGGCGGGCACAGGTGGGTAGGTGCAGGGCACCGCACACCGCCTCAATGGCCAGCCGGGTCTCCCGCCGGCCGCCGAAGGGGCCGAAATATTTCGCGCCGTCGTCAGCGGTCTTTCCCACCAGGGAGAAGCGGGGGTAGGCCGCGTCGGCGTCCAGCCGCACAAAGGGATAGCCCTTGTCGTCCTTCAGCAGGATGTTGTACCGGGGCATATGGCGCTTGATGAGAGAGTTTTCCAGGATCAGGGCCTCGAACTCCGTGGAGACGAAAATGGTGTCGAAATGGTCCACCTGGGACACCATGGCCCGGGTCTTTTCGTTGTGGGAGGCGGTGTCCTGGAAATATTGGCTGACGCGGTTTTTCAGCTTTTTGGCCTTGCCCACATAGATCACCTTGCCGGTTTTGTCCATCATCAGATAGACCCCCGGGGCCAGAGGCAGATCGTTGGCCTTCTGCCGCAGCTCATCCTTGGTCATGGCGACCCTCCTTTCAGGGTTTTCCCCAGTATAGCACGTTTCCCGCCGGAAAGGAAGTTTACATTTTCCTCGACAGAAGGTATAATAGGGGGAAAGGACACCACTAAGGAAAGAGGGAGAATCCGTATGCATAACAAATGGAACAGCGCCAACGTGGATCAGGTGCTGCTGCGAAAAGGGGAGGAACATCTGCTGTACCGGGGCCCGGAGGGCAGCGTGGTCCGGAATGACCACCTGGTCATGAGCGATATCGCCGACGGACCGGCTCTGGCGGCGCTTCTGCGCCGCCTGGGGCTGGAAAACGGGGGGCTTTTCTGCGTCCCCCAGGGGGCCAGTGACGAGGTGGCCCGGGCCTTTGGCCTGAAAAAGGGCGTCCCCTGCACCCAGTGGGTCTATGGCGAAAGCCAGCCGCCCCGGGTCCCCGCCGCGGAGGTGCGGCCTATAACGGAGGAATACCTCCCCCTGTGCGCCGCCCACTATCACCCGGAGGACGGCGAGGCGGCATATCTGCGCAGCCGGATGGAGGCGGGGCAGCTGTGGGGCCTGTTTGAAGATGGGCAGCTGGCGGCTTTCATCGGTGTGCACCACGAGGGCAGCATGGGCATTTTAGAGGTCCTGCCGGAGTATCGCCGCCGGGGCCTGGCCATGGCCCTGGAGGGCTGGCTGATCCGGTGGCACCTGGAGCGGGGCTGGACCCCCTTCTGCCATGTGTATGAGGACAACCCCGCCTCCCACGCCCTGCAGAAAAAGCTGGGCCTGACCCCGGCCCCGGAGCAGGTGGTGTGGCTGCATCGTCCCCACGGGGAGGACGAGGAATGATCGCCATTGCAGCCGTCTGCGAAAACGGCGGCATCGGCCGGGAGGGGGCTCTGCTGTTTTACATCCGGGAGGACCTGCGGCGGTTCCGGCAGCTGACCCTGGGGAAAACCGTGGTCATGGGCCGCCGGACCCTGGAGAGTCTCCCCGGGGGCCGGGGCCTGCCGGACCGGCGGAACCTGGTGCTGACCCGGGATCTGGATTTCACCGCCCCGGGGGCGGAGGTGATCCATGACCTGACGGAGGTGCCGGAGGACGCGGTGGTCATCGGCGGGGAAAGCGTGTACCGCCAGCTGCTGCCCCGGTGCAGCACCGTGTATCTGACGAGGATCTTCGCCGCGCCCCAGGCCGACGCGTTTTTCCCCGATTTATCCCGGGACAGTGCGTGGACAGAGGCGGAACAAAGCGAGACATTTACCTCCGGCGGCGTGTCGTTCCAATATGTGACCTACCGCCGGAAATAAGAACGAAGGAGGCGGTCTTATGGCAGACCTGGGTACCAATGTGCGATATATCAAGGGCATCGGCGAGGCCCGGGCCGCCGCCCTGGAGAAGCTGGGCATTACCACCCTGGGGGACCTGATCGCCTATTTCCCCCGGGGGTATGAGGACCGGACCCAGGTCCGCCCCATCCGGGAGCTGACCGCCGGGGAGAGCGTATGCGTCCGGGGCATGGTGGCGGCGGACCTGACGGCCTATCGCATTTCCGGAGGCCGCACCATTGCCAAGACCCGGGTGGTGGACGACAGCGGGTCTCTGGACCTGGTGTTTTTCAACATGGAGCACCGGCGGGACGCCCTGCACCAGGGGGATGTGTGCGTCTTTTTCGGCAAGGTGGAGGACAATCTGCGGCGCAAGCAGATGATCAACCCCCTGTTTGAGCCGGAGGGGCGGCAGCAGGTCACCGGGCGCATCATGCCCATCTATCCCCTGACCGCCGGAGTCACCCAGGGGCTGATGGCCCGGGCCGCCCGCCAGGGGCTGGACGCCTGCCGGGAGCTGCTGCCGGACGTGCTGCCGGATGAGGTGCGGCAGGCCCACAAGCTGTGTTATGTAAACTATGCATATGAGAACATCCACTTTCCCGCCTCGCCGGAGGCTCTGGAGGTGGCCCGGCGGCGGCTGGTGTTCGAGGAGCTGTTCCTGCTGACCTGCGGTCTGCAGCTGCTGCGGCAGCGGCGGCGGGACGTGGCAGGCCCGGCCTGCCGGCGGATGAGCATGGAGCCCTTTTACCGGCGGCTGCCCTTTGCCCTGACCGGGGCACAGCGCCGGGCCATTGCCGACGCCGTGGAGGACATGGTGTCCGGCAAGCCCATGAACCGCCTGTGCCAGGGGGACGTGGGCAGCGGCAAGACCATGGTGGCGGCGGCGTGCATCTGGTTCGCCGTGGAAAACGGGTGGCAGACGGCCCTGATGGCCCCCACGGAAATTCTGGCCCGGCAGCACTATCAGGGGCTGGCGCCGCTGCTGGCCCGGTTTTCCATCCGGTGCGCCCTGCTGACCGGGTCCACCCGGTCCAGGGAACGGCGGGAGATTTTAGCGGGGCTGGCGGACGGGTCCATCGACCTGTGCATCGGCACCCACGCCCTGCTGACGGAGGACGTGCAGTATCAGAAGCTGGGCCTGGTGGTAACGGACGAGCAGCACCGGTTCGGCGTGAACCAGCGGGCGGCCCTGTCCCAAAAGGCGGAGGACCCCCATATGCTGGTGCTGTCCGCCACGCCCATCCCCCGGACCCTGGCCCTGGTGATCTACGGCGACCTGGACGTGTCGGTGATCGACGAGCTGCCTCCCGGGCGGCAGAAGGTGGACACCTTCGCCCTGGGGGAGAGCTATCGCCCCCGGGTGCAGGCCTTTATCCGGAAGCTGGCGGCAGCGGGACAGCAGATCTTCATCGTTTGCCCCCTGGTGGGGGAGGCGGACCAGATCCCCGACGAGCGCAAGGCCGTGACGGCCTACGCCAAGCAGCTGCAGGAGCAGGTGTTTCCGGACCTGCGGGTGGCGGTGCTCCACGGGAAGATGAAGCCCAAGGAGAAGGAGAAGGTCATGGCGGCCTTTGCCGCCGGGGAAAGCGATATCCTGGTGTCCACCACCGTGGTGGAGGTGGGGGTGGACGTGCCCAACGCCACCTGCATGGTGGTGGAAAACGCCGACCGGTTCGGCCTGTCCCAGCTGCATCAGCTGCGGGGCCGGGTGGGCCGGGGCAAGGCCAAAAGCTACTGCATCCTGCTGTCGGACAGCCAGAATGAGGAGACCCGGGCCCGGCTGAAGGTGATGACCCAGACCAACGACGGCTTCCGCATCTCCCAGGAGGACCTGCGGCTGCGGGGGCCGGGAGATTTCTTCGGCCAGCGGCAGCACGGTCTGCCGGCCATGAAGATCGCCGACCTCAGCTGCGACATGCGGCTGCTGGACGAGGCCCAGACGGCGGCCCGGCAGCTGATGGAGCGTGACCCGGAGCTGACGGACCCGGCCCACCGGCCCCTGCGCCGGCGCATCCGCCAGCTGTTCGACACCAACGCCGATATGCTGAACTGAGGTATGAAAACAAACACCGGAGGGACAGCCGTCCCTCCGGTGTTTTCCGGTTATTTCGTTTTTACTCGCCCAGCTGATTGTCCACCAGCTGCGCCAGGGCCTCCACGGCCTCCTTGGCGTCGGGGCCGTCGGCGATCAGGGTGATGGTGGTGCCCTTCACGATGCCCAGGGACAGAACGCCCAGCAGGCTCTTGGCGTTGACCCGGCGCTCCTCCTTCTCCACCCAGATGCCGCTTTTGAACTCGTTGGCCTTCTGGATAAAATAGGTAGCAGGCCGGGCGTGCAGGCCCACCTCATTGTTCACGGTAACTTCCTGTGTAAACATTCCATTGCACTCCTTTTATGAAGCATTTTCGCAAAATGCGGGGACATACTTCTCTCACACTATAATATTATACCGAAACGGGGAAAGAAAGCAATATCCAAAGCTACAAATTCTTGAAGCGGGGCCTGAAAAAAAGTTTGGCCCTTTTGGCAGAATCCACAAACTCCGTCTGTTATTTCAGCTCCACCACCGTTACGCCGGCCTCTCCCTCGCCATAGCGGCCCAGGCGGAAGCTCTTGACGGCCTTGTTCCGCTTGAGCATCTCGTGGACCGCCTTGCGCAGGGCGCCGGTGCCCTTGCCGTGGATGATGGTCACGGTGCCCAGCTTTGCCATCACGGCGCTGTCGATGTAATTCTCCACCACGCTCTCGGCCTCCAGGGTCTCATAGCCCCGGATATCCAGCTCCGAGGCAGCCCGGGACTGGAGATTCAGTTTGGGACTGCCGCCCACCGGAGCGGCGGGCTTCTTTTTGGGCTGGCCCTCCGGCAGGCGTACCTGCTGGGCCTTGACGGTCATCTTCATCTTCCCCGCCTGCAGGAGCAATGTGCCGTCGTTGTTGACGGCCAGCACCGAGGCGGCCATCTTCACCCCGGGCAGCTCCACCAGGTCCCCTACCTCGATGGGGCGGCTGGGGGCGTAGGCAGGTTCCTGGGGCTCACTGCGCAGGTGCAGGGCCTCCTGGGCCTGGTTCAGACTGTGCCGCACGGCGGCCTTGGCGTCGTTGAGCTCCTGGAAGTTGATCTGCTTTTGCTGCTGGCGGCGCAGCTGGTCCAGCTGGGCGAAGATCTCGTCGGCCTGGGCCTGGGCCTGGCGCACGATGCGCTTGGCCTCGGCCTCGCCCTTGGTGCGGGCGTTTTCCTTGGCCTTCTCCATCTGCTCCCGGAAGGTCCGGGCCTTTCGGGCGTCCTCCTCCCGCTGACGCCACAGGCGGTCCGCCTCGGCCTGGGCCTTCTCCAGCCGCTGGCGCTTCTCCTCCAGCTGGGTCAGCACGTCCTCGAAGCGGACGGAGTCGCTGTCCATCTGCTGCTGGGCGGCCTGGATCACGGACTCGTCCAGCCCCAGCCGCCGGGAGATGGCGAAGGCGTTGGACTTGCCGGGGATGCCGATCAGCAGGCGGTAGGTGGGGCGCAGGGTCTGCACGTCGAACTCACAGCTGGCGTTTTCCACCCCCGCCGTGGTCATGGCGAAGGTTTTCAGCTCGGCATAGTGGGTGGTGGCGGCGATCAGCGCCCCCTGACTGCGGGCGCTTTCGATGATGGCAATGGCCAGGGCCGCGCCCTCGATGGGGTCCGTACCGGCTCCCAGCTCATCAAACAGCAGCAGGCTCTGGTCGTCCACCTCCCGCAGAATCTGGACGATGTTGGACATATGGGCGGAGAAGGTGGACAGGCTCTGTTCGATGCTCTGCTCGTCGCCTACGTCTGCCAGCACCCGGCGGAACACCCGGACGGCGCTGCCGCTGTCGGCGGGGATGTGCAGGCCGCACTGGGCCATCAGGCACAGCAGGCCGATGGTTTTCAGGGTCACGGTCTTGCCGCCGGTGTTGGGGCCGGTGATCACCAGGGTGTCGAACTGCTGGCCCAGCTCCACGGTGATGGGCACGGCCCTGGCCTGGTCCAGCAGGGGGTGCCGGGCACGGCGCAGGGTCACGCCGCCCCGGCGGCGGACCTCCGGACGGCTGGCGTTGAGCTGATAGCTCAGCTGTGCCCGGGCGAAGATCACGTCCAGGTGCACCAGAATGTCATAGTCCCAGAGGATGTTCTCCATCTGGGCGGCGCAGGCGGCGGACAGCTGGCGCAGGATGCGGTCGATCTCCTTCTGCTCCCGGGCCTCCAGCTCCTTCAGCTCGTTGTTGGCCTGCACCACGCCCATGGGCTCCACAAACAACGTGGCCCCGGAGGAGGAGATGTCGTGGACCAGGCCGGGCATACTGCCCTTGCACTCGGCCTTCACCGGCACCACGAACCGGCCGTCCCGCTGGGTGATCAGGGCCTCCTGCAGCACCTTGGCATAGGACGGCGAGGAGATGATGCGCTGGAGGATCTGCCGCCCCTTGGAGGCGGCCAGCCGCATTTTCCGGCGGATGTCCGCCAGCTCGCTGCTGGCGGTGTCGGCGATGGTCTCCTCGTCCAGAATGGCGGAGCGGATCTGCTCCTCTAAGTACTTATTGGTGTGCAGGGAGGCAAACAGGCGGTCCAGCACCGTCTCCTCCCCCTGGCGCTGGGCGTCGTAATCCGACACCCGGCGGCTGGCGGTGAGGACGCCGGCGATGTCCAGCAGCTCCCGGGTGTTCAGCATGCCGCCGTGGTCCGCCCGGGTCAGGGCGGCGGATACGTCCTTCACGCCGGAGAAGGACGGACTGCCGTGGAGTCCCAGCCGCTCCTTGGCGGCATCGGTCTCGTCCAGCAGCCGCAGCACCTCCTCCACGTCCGTGGAGGGGGTCAGCTTCAGGCACCGGTCCTTGGCCGCCTGGCTGACGGCCTTGGCCGCCAGCTTTTCCAGCACCGCCGGAAGCTCCAGGGTGCGGATGGATTTTTCAAATAATTCACTCATATTTCGTTTCCTCTTGCGGAAGAATGGTCTTGTAATAATCCAGGGTACGGAAGCTGCGCTCCAGCTGGGCGGAAACGTAGGCGTCCGCCGCGTGGTTCAGGGCACGCAGTCCCTCCGGCGGCAGGGAAAAGCTGTACAGCCGCCGGGGGTCGCCGTAGAGCACGTATCGCAGGGCCGCCAGGCCCGACGCCGTCAGCGGCAGGGACAGGCCCCCTTTTTCCCGGCATTTGCCGCAGTGGACCACCCCGTGGACCACGTCCAGCATGGGATTTTCCGGCTGGGGTGCGCCGCACAGGGCGCAGCCATCGGCCATGGGCTCATAGCCTGCCAGGGCCATCAGCCGGAACTGAAACGCGGGCTTCACCAGCTGAGGCGGCTTTTTCAGGGCGCTGAGGGCATACAGGGCGTTGAGCAGCAGGGGCAGCACGTCGCCGCTGCCGTCGGACACCGCTTCCGTCAGCTCGGCGAAGTAGGCCGCCAGGCTCAGGGCCGTCAGGTCCTGCCGCAGGCCGTCGAACAGCTCGATGGTGTCCGCCGCGTCCAGCATGGTCCACCGGCCCTTTTCATAGAGGGTCATCTCCGAATAGGCCAGCAGCTGGCAGGCCGCAGCCACGCGGCTGCCCTTGCGCCGGGCCCCCCGGGCGATCACGGAGAGCCTGCCCCGGTCCGGGGTCAGCACGGTGAGGATTTTGTCCGCGTCCCGGGTCACCGTTTCCCGCAGCACCAGGCCGCACGTTACGAATCGTTCCGGCTGCATTCAGCCGCCTCCTTATACAGCAAGTACGCCTCCGGCGCTCCGGTGGCCCAGAACAGGGCCCAGCGCTCCTCCATGGTTTTCACCTCCGCCCATAGCTTGCCGCTTTTCCGGCGGCGTCATGAGTGGAAGCTTTTGGAGGGGGGGATTACTGCTCGTCATATCCCCGGGCACGGATGAAATTCACATTATCCCGCCAGTTTTCTTTGACCTTGACCCAGGTTTCCATGTACACCTTGGCGCCCATGAACTTCTCGATATCCCGGCGGGCCAGGGAGCTGATGCGCTTGAGCATATCCCCGTGCTTGCCGATGATGATGCCCTTGTGGCTGGCTTTTTCGCAGTAGATGGTCACGTCCAGGTCGATGATGCCGGTGTCCTCCCGCTCGGTGAAGCGGGTCACCTCCACCGCCGTGCCGTGGGGAATTTCCTTGTCCAGGCACAGCAGCATTTTTTCCCGGACGATCTCGGCGCAGACCTGGGCGTCGGGCTGGTCGGTGGTCATGCCGTCGGGGAACAGCTGGGGGCCTTCTGCGGCATAGGTCTGCAGCTGGGCCATCAGGTCCTCCAGGCCGTCGCCGGTCCGGGCGGAGATGGGGATAATGGCGTCGAAGCCGTCAAAGGCCTGGCTGTAGGCCGCGATCACCGCCAGCAGGTCGTCCTTCTTCTCCACGGTGTCGATCTTGTTGATGCACAGCACGCAGGGCAGGTGCTCCTCCCGGATGCGCTGGAGCAGGATCTTCTCCGGCTCCCCCACATGGGCGATGGGCTCCACCAGCAGCAGGGCGGCCTCCACCTGCTCCAGGCTCTCCCGCACCACCTTCACCATATAGTCCCCCAGCCGGGAACGGGGCTTGTGCAGGCCCGGGGTGTCCAGCAGCACATACTGGGTGTCTCCCCGGTTCACCACGCCGTAAATCCGGTTGCGGGTGGTCTGGGGCTTGTCGGAGACGATGGCGATCTTCTCCCCCACCAGGGCGTTGGTGAGGCTGGACTTGCCCACGTTGGGCCGTCCGCAGATGGTGATCATGGCGGTTCTGGTAATGTTGTTCATAGGTGATCCTCAACTTTCTTTTGAGCAATTTTATTGTGTCAGGGTAAACCGATAAGTGACAGAGTTCTGCCACCGTTCCTCGTTTGCCAGGTCCTGCCCGATCACCTTGCCGCCCATGAGCTCATAGAAGCTGCGGGCGTTAAGATTCTCCGGGACACAGTGGCAGACAAAGGAGGCGGCATGGTGCGCTCTGCAATACGCTTTCACGAAATCGAACGCTTGCCGGCCGATCCCCTGCCTTTGGTATTCGGCGGAAATATACAGGGATTGCAGGGTGATTACATCGGCTTCGTTTATCGTCAGGTAGCCGATGTTCTGCCGGTCCTTTCGGACCAAGTACACAGAATACGCCGGATGATGGACCCTCAGCAGCTCCATTTCCCTGTGCCAGTCCCAGTCAAAGTTATCTATCATGCTGTCGGGGTAAACGCCTCGGTATGTGGTGCCCCAGATTCTTTGCCGCAGGGCGATAATGGACGGCACATCCTCTTCGGATGCCTCAATAAACAGCTTTTCCTCGGCCATGCTATCACATCTCCTTCCGGGATTTTTACTCAATTTCCACACTCCGGGGCCGGCACGCTCTCCGCTGCCCGATTGCGGACAGCAAACAGGAACACCGGGCGGAGCAGGCCCAGGGATAAAACGGTGAACACGGTCAGGACGTCCCCATATTTACCGGCGCGGCTTTTATAGATCCGGTGGGCGATCAGGGTGTCCAGGATAAAGACCGCCAACAGGGCCATCAGCAGGAGGATGAACCAAAGAGTATTCAGCTTCCGGCAGACGTAGAAATAGACGCAAAGGCAGACGGACAGAAGCGTCAGAAGGGCCGACACGGCGCCCATGACCCGCCGGTCTGCCAGCTTTCCCAGCAGATACTTGCTGTAAAAGGGAATCCAGGCAGGGAATGTATGTGCGTCGCCCGCTTTTTTGCGCATGCAGGCGATGGAAAAGCCCTCCAGCACATAGCTGGCCATGATATACGCCGCCGCGGCGGCAAACACGGCGATGAAGAACAGGAAAATCGCCGATAATATACCCGAAACAATCAGAACGCCGAATCCGGCCATATGCGATACCTCCTATTTTACCCCAGCCGGTCGCCGTTTTCCACAGGCTTGTCCGGGGTAATGAGCACCACGCCGCCCTGGGAGTAGGTCCCCAGCACCAGCACCTGGGAGAAGAAATTGGCGATCTGGCGGGGCGGAAAATTCACCACCGCCAGCACCTGCTTACCCACCAGCTCCTCCGGGGTATACTGCTGGGTGATCTGGGCGCTGGAGCGCTTCCGGCCCAGCTCCGGGCCAAGGTCCACCAGCAGCTGATAAGCGGGCTTCCGGGCCTTTTCAAAGGGCCGGGCCTCCACAATGGTGCCCACCCGGATGTCCAGCTTCATGAAATCGTCAAACGTGGCCTGTTCCATGTGCGTTCCTCCTGTTATCAATCGCTGTCCAGCTTGAGCACAGCCATGAAGGCTTCCGTAGGCACTTGAACCGTGCCCAGATTCCGCATCTTCTTCTTGCCCTCCTTCTGCTTTTCCAGCAGCTTCTTCTTGCGGGTAATGTCGCCGCCGTAGCACTTGGCCAGCACGTCCTTGCGCATGGCCTTTACCGTCTCCCGGGCGATGATGCGCCCGCCGATGGCCGCCTGGATGGGCACCTCGAACAGCTGGCGGGGGATGTTCTCCTTCAGCTTTTCGCACAGCCGCCGGGCCCGGGGATAGGCCTTGTCCTTGTGGGCGATGAAGCTCAGGGCGTCCACGCCGTCGCCGTTTAAGAGCAGGTCCACCTTCACCAGCTCGCTGGGCCGGTAGCCGGAGAGCTCATAGTCCAGGGAGGCATAGCCCTTGGTGTTGGCCTTCAGCGTGTCGAAAAAGTCATAGATGATCTCGTTGAGGGGCATCTGATAGTGCAGCTCCACCAGGTGGGTGTCCAGATACTGCATGTCCTTGAACTCGCCCCGGCGGTCCTGGCACATGGGCATGATGTTGCCCACATACTCGTTGGGGCTGATGATGGACACCTTTACATAGGGCTCCTCGGCGTGCTCGATGACCGTGGGGTCCGGGTAGTTGTGGGGATTGTCCACCTTCACCATGGTGCCGTCGGACTTGTACACGTGATAGATGACGCTGGGCAGGGTGGTCACCAGGTCCAGATTGAATTCCCGCTCCAGCCGCTCCTGGATAATCTCCATATGCAGCATCCCCAGAAAGCCGCAGCGGAAGCCGAAGCCCAGGGCCACGGAGCTTTCCGGCTCGAAGGTCAGGGAGGCGTCGTTGAGCTGGAGCTTCTCCAGGGCGTCCCGCAGGTCGGGATACTTGCTGCCGTCCTCGGTGTAAATGCCGCAGTAGACCATGGACTGGGCGGGCCGGTAGCCGGGCAGAGGCTCGGCGGCGGGGTTTTCGGCGTCGGTGATGGTGTCGCCCACCTGGGTGTCCTTGACGTTTTTGATGGAGGCGGTGAAATAGCCCACCTCACCGGCCTGGAGGGCGTCCGTGGGCTCGTTGCCCAGGGGCTTGAGATATCCGCACTCCAGAATGGTATACTGGGCTCCGGTGGCCATCATGCGCACCGTCTGCCCCCGGCGGATGGTGCCCTGCTTGATGCGGAACAGCACCACCACCCCCACATAGGGGTCGTACTGGCTGTCGAAGATCAGGGCCTGCAGGGGGGCGTTGGGGTCGCCGGTGGGGGCGGGGACATTGTGCACCACGTCCTCCAGCACCGACTCCACGTTCAGGCCCAGCTTGGCGGAGATTTCCGGCGCGTCCATGGCGGGCAGGCCGATGATGTCCTCCACCTCCTGCTTGGCCTTCATGGGGTCGGCGGCGGGCAGGTCGATCTTGTTGAATACCGGCAGAATCTCCAGGTCGTGCTCCATGGCAAGATAGGTGTTGGCCAGGGTCTGGGCCTCCACCCCTTGGGTGGCGTCCACCACCAGCACCGCCCCCTCGCAGGCGGCCAGGGACCGGGACACCTCATAGTTGAAGTCCACATGGCCCGGGGTGTCGATGAGGTTCAGGGCGTAGATCTCGCCGTCCTTGGCCTTGTAGAACAGGTGCACGGCCCGGGACTTGATGGTGATGCCCCGCTCCCGCTCCAGGTCCATGTTGTCCAGAATCTGGTTCTCCATCTCCCGCTCCGGCACGGCGTCGCACAGCTCCAGCAGCCGGTCCGCCAGCGTGGACTTGCCATGGTCGATGTGGGCGATAATGGAAAAGTTGCGGATATGGGATTGTTCAAACATTTGCGTTCCTCCTCAGGGGAATAACAAGTTATATTCCCACCTATTATAACGGATGTTCCGGCAAAATGCAATTCCTGTTGCCGCCGGGAAGAAAAAGTGTTACAATAAAGGCACCCCAATTTTTGAGAGGAAAGGACGAACGCCATGAAGCTGAGTTTTTTCGGCGCTGACCAGTGTGTCACCGGCAGCTGCCATTGTCTGGAGGTAGGCGGCAAGCGCATCCTCATCGACTGCGGATTGCAGCAGGGCCGGGACGAGGTGGACAACCGCACCCTGCCCTTTGCCCCGGGCAGCATCGACTATGTGCTCATCACCCACGCCCACATCGACCACTCCGGCCGGGTGCCCATGCTCATCAAAAACGGCTTCCAGGGCCGTATTCTCACCACCCGGCTCACGGCTCAGCTCATGAGCATCATGCTCCAGGATTCCGCCCACATCCAGGAGAGCGACGCCGAGTATAAAAACCGCAAGAACCGCCGGGCCGGGCGGCCGGAGGAGGAGCCTCTGTATACCGTGGCCGACGCCCAGCGGGTGCCGGAGTTTATTGACACCTGCGAATATGACCAGCCCGTCCACCTGTGCGACGGGGTGGACGCCGTGTTCATCGACGCGGGCCATCTGCTGGGCTCCGCGTCCATCCGCCTGACCCTCACCGAAGGCGGCGAGACCCGCACCATCGTCTTTTCCGGCGATATCGGCAACGTGGACCAGCCCATCATCCGGGACCCCCAGTTCTTCACCGGGGCGGATTATGTGGTCATGGAGAGCACCTATGGCGACCGCAACCACACCGAGGTGTGGAGCTATACCGGCCAGCTGGCCCAGATCATCGACGAGACTCTGGGCAAGGGCGGCAACGTGGTGATCCCCTCCTTTGCCGTGGGCCGCACCCAGGAGCTGCTGTATTTCATCCGGGAGATCAAGGATCAGGGCCTGGTGACCTCCGTGCCGAATTTCCCGGTGTATGTGGACAGTCCCCTGGCGAAAAGTGCCACCACCATTTTCTGCGGCGATCTGCGGGGCTATCTGGACCAGGACGCTCTGGAGCTGGTGAAGGACGGCACCCATATGTTCAATTTCCCGGGCCTGCACCTGACGGAGACCGTGGACGAGTCCAAATCTCTGAACGAGGACCATACCCCCAAGGTCATCATCTCCGCCTCCGGCATGTGCGACGCGGGCCGCATCCGCCACCATCTGAAGTATAACCTGTGGCGGGCGGACAGTGCCGTGGTGTTCGTGGGCTTCCAGTCCCCGGGCACCCTGGGCCGCACCCTGCTGGACGGGACTCCCTCCGTGAAGCTGTTCGGCGAGGACGTGGCCGTCCGGGCCAAGGTGGTGAATTTCCAGGGCCTCAGCTCCCACGCCGACCACGACCATCTGCTGGACTGGATCAGCCATTTCAAGGAGCCCAAGCCCCAGCACGTGTTCGTGGTCCACGGCGACCGGGAGGTGGCTCCGGTGTTTGCCCAGACGGTGAGCCAGCTGGGCTTCACGGCCCACGCTCCCCAGTATACCGAGGAGTATGACCTGCTGACCTGCACCCAGCTGGCGGCGGGCTATCTGCCCCAGCGCAAGACCCGTACCTTCGATGGCGCGCCCCGGGTCACCGCGGCGTATCAGAAGCTGGTGCAGCTGGGCGATTCCCTGGTGGGCCTTATCCGCCGCAGCAAGGGCCGGGACAACAAGACCCTGGCCGCCTTTGCCGAGGCCCTGCGCAAGGTCATGGAGAAGTTCGAGATTTAACCAGGTTTTGGAAACCTTTCAGGGGCGGACAGCTCTGTCCGCCCCTAATTTTCGTATGATTCGCACGAGAGGAGGGCGCTTATGCCCGGATTGGAGAAAAACCGCATTTACCGCGCCCATATCGACGGCTATTCCAGCGAGGGCCTGGGCATCGCCCGCATAGACGGCCAGGTGGTGTTCGTCCACGGGGCCATCCGGGGCGAGATCTGCGACGTTCTGGTGATGAAGGTGCTGAAAAACGCCGCCTTCGGCAAGATCGCCGCCCTGGTGGAGCCCTCCCCTGCCCGCCGGACGCCGGACTGCCCCTACTACGGCCGCTGCGGCGGCTGCGACTTCCGGCATATGTCCTGTGAGGAGGAACTGTGGGCCAAGCGTACCCGGGTCCAGGACGCCCTGACCCGTATCGGCGGCGCGGAGGTGACGGTGGAGGAAATTCTGGGTGCGGAGCAGCCCCTGCACTACCGCAACAAGAGCATTTACCCCATTTCCCCGGCGGGGGAGGTAGGCTTTTACCGGGCCCGCAGCCACCAGGTGGTGCATGTGGGGCACTGTCTCATCCAGAAGCCGGAGGCCGACGCTCTGGCCCAGGCCCTGCGGGACTATGTCGCCCGGTTCCAGGTGGCCCCCTACGACGAGGCCACCGGCCGGGGTCTGCTGCGGCATCTGTATGTCCGCACCAGCTGCACCGGGGAGTCTCTGGTGTGCCTGCTGGTAAACGGCCGCAGTCTGCCCCATGAGGAGGAGCTGGTGGATATGCTCCGGGCTGCCGCGCCGAAAACCTGCGGCGTGGTGCTGGGGGAAAATACCCGCCGGGGAAACGCCATTTTAGGGGATCGGTACCGGACCCTCTGGGGCCGGGACTATCTGACGGACACCCTGTGCGGCCTGGAGCTGCGGCTGTCGGTGCCGTCGTTTTATCAGGTGAACCACGACCAGGCCCAGCGCCTGTATGAAAAGGCCCTGGAATACGCGGGGCTGACGGGCCGGGAGCTGGCGGTGGACCTGTACTGCGGCGCCGGGACCATCACCCAGGTGCTGGCCCGCCGGGCCAGGCACGTCATCGGCGGCGAGATCGTCCCGGAGGCCATCGAGGACGCGCGCGAGAATGCGCGCCGCAACGGCATCGAAAACGTGGAGTTCTTCTGCGGCGACGCCTCCCGGCTGGCGGCGGAGCTGCGGCAGCGGGGCCTGCGGCCCGACGTGATCTGCGTGGACCCGCCCAGGAAGGGGCTGGCCCCCGACGTGGTGGAGGCAGCGGCCTCCATGGAGCCGGAGCGCATCGTCTATGTCTCCTGCGACCCGGCCACTCTGGCCCGGGATGTGGCCCGCTTCGCCCCCCTGGGCTACCGCCCCGTCCGGGCCTGCGCCGTGGACCTGTTCCCTGGCACGGCGAACGTGGAGACGGTTGTCTTGCTTTCCAAGGGCGAAGTCGACTCGAAAAAGATTCGGGTTGAGTTCTCTTTGGAAGATATGGATATGTCCGAATTTCAGGATGGGGCAACCTACGCCCAGCTCAAGGACTATGTGCTGGAACATAGCGGGTTAAAGGTATCCAACCTGTATATCTCACAAATTAAGCGAAAATGTGGGATTGGGGTTGGTAAGAACTATAATCTGCCGAAGTCCGAGGATTCCAGACAGCCCCAGTGTCCGCCGGAAAAAGAGAAAGCAATCCGAGAAGCATTCAAATATTTTGGGATGATCTAACATCCCGCAGAATGGAGGTTTCTTATGGATAGGTTGATTTCTTGTGAGTTCAACATGGATAATGCCTGTGTAGAGCTGAAATTCTTAGATGGCAGCATGATTGCCATTGATACGATTGCGGTGGAGAATGAGGTTGCCGATAA
>OHTU01000082.1_pt1 | contig 35977 bp, 47 predicted proteins | sample 1578961 | NCBI WGS metagenome assembly OHTU01 (sample SAMEA3879582, study PRJEB24766) | human gut metagenome | biome: human-associated habitat; feature: feces | place: USA | collected 1985/1987 | reverse complement strand
AGACGGAAAGGATGATGATGCCGATTGAAAGTCAAGGTGCAGCGCAGATCTGCGCAGGATTTGGCGCTGCAAAAGTTTTTGATTGGCGCGGTTGACCAGGACACTCTGCGAGTGCCCGGCTATACGCGGCTGATCGATAGCCCGGACGTGCAGGCTGCTGTTGGTGGCCTTGCCGATATCGTATCCAACGCAACGATACAACTCATGCAGAATACGCCAGACGGAGACGTTCGCGTTCGCAATGCGCTGTCACGGTTTATGGACATCCAGCCGTGGGCGCACGGCACGCGCAAGGATCTGATTGCATGGATCGTCTGGACAATGCTGACGAACAGCTGCGGAAGCGCCTTTTTGCTGCCGCACACGTCTGGTGGCCGTTTGACAGAGTTGGAACCGATGCCGGATGCGGTCGCCATGAGCGATGACAATGGCCGGAGCTACTATGTCATGTGGCGCGGTGTCCGCTTCGGCTCCGACGCAGTGCTGCACTTCCGGCGCTGGCCGGACCCTGCGCAGCCGTGGCGCGGGCTCGGTTTGCGGATGAGCATGCACGATCTGGCGAACAGCCTGCGCCAGACATCGGCGACAAAAAAGGGCTTTATGTCGGACAAATGGAAGCCAAGCGTTATCGTTAAGGTTGACGCGCTGACGGATGAGTTCGCGGACGAGGCAGGCCGCAAGCGTCTGGTCGATCAGTATTTGTCCAACAGCAGCGCAGGTGCACCGTGGATCATCCCGGCAGAGCTGATGGACGTACAGCAGGTTAAGCCTTTGAGCCTTACCGATTTGGCCATCCGTGACAGCGTGGAGCTTGATAAGCGTGCAGTCGCATCGCTGGTCGGCGTGACACCATACATGCTCGGCGTCGGCACATACTCCAGCAGCGAGCACAACAACATGATCAAAACAACGGCCACAACCATTGCAAACATCATCTGCCAGGAGCTCACACGCAAACTGCTGATCTCCAGCGAGCTGTATTTTACAATGTCGATGCGACGCCTGTACGGCTACAGCATCAAGGAACTTGCCGAAGTCGCCGAGAGGCTTTACATCCGCGGCCTGATGGATGGCAACGAGACCCGCGACTGGCTCAGCCTGAGTCCGCGCGAGGGCCTGAACGAGCTGGTTATCCTTGAGAATTACATCCCGCGGAGGATGATCGGCGATCAGAAAAAATTGACACAGGGAGGCGACGACAATGGAGCATGACAGACAGCTGCGGCAGGTCCGCTGCGTGGCGCAGCCGTTTCAGACGCGGGCAGCGGATAACGATTTGTACATCGAAGGATATTTTGCGGTATTTAACTCCGAATACCAGCTTTGGGAGGGTGCCAGTGAGGTAATCAAGCCCGGCGCATTTACAGCCTCAATCTCCGGAGATGTTCGCGCCCTCATCAATCACGACACCAGTCTTGTTCTTGGCCGGACAAAATCTGGCACGCTGACGCTCCGGCAGGATGAACGCGGCCTTTGGGGCAGTGTCCGAATTAACCGCGACGACGTGGACGCGATGAGCCTGTACGCGCGTGTGCAGCGCGGGGACGTTGACCAGTGCAGTTTCGGCTTTGCGATTAAGCGCGAGACCTTCGTGGATCTTGGTGGCGGCAATTGCCGCTGGGAGATCGAGGAGGTCGACCCGCTTTACGAAGTCAGCGTTTGCACATTCCCGGCCTATGAGTCCACTTCCGTCAGTGCTAGGCAGAAGGATCTGGCCGAAATTCAGAAGCGGCGCGCCGAGGCGTGGCGCGAGGAAATGACCAAGAAGTTAGGAGGCAATACGTAAATGTCAGTACTTAGAGTTTTGATGCTCAACAGTGAGATCGAGGCGCTTCGCGCGCAGCTCACGCCGCTGGAGCAGGTGCGCGACGGCTTCGCCGCCCGCGAGGAACAGCTCCGTCAGGCAATCACGGAGGCAGCGACCGACGACGAGCGCAGCGTAGTATCTTCGGCGATCGATACGTTTGAGCAGGAACGCAGCACAAACGCGGCGGAGATCTCCCGGATTCAGGGTGAGATCGAACAGCGCGAGGAGCAGATCCGCAGTCTGGAGGCCGCGCAGACGCCGCCTCCGGCCAACAATTCGGTGTCCAACTCTGACACCGGCAACACCAATCATGAAAGGGGCAATGTAAACATGAGCAATCCCGAACGCCGCTGGTTCGGCCTGACTTATCAGCAGCGCGATGAGCTGCTGGCGCGTGACAGCACGAAGGAGTTCCTTCATCGGTTCCGTCAGCTCCGCGCTCAGCAGAACAGCGCGACCGGCGCTGAGCTGGGTATTCCGACTGAGTTTATGCAGATCCTGCGCGATCTGACATATCAGAACTCCAAACTGTGGAAGTACGTCCACAGCGAATCTCTGAGCGGAAAGGCCCGCCAGAACATCGTCGGCACGGCCTCTGATGCCGTGTGGACGGAGACCGTAGCCAATATCAATGAGATCGTCCTCGACTTTACCCAGCTGGAAATGGACGGATACATGCTGGCCGGCTACATGGCTATCTCTAACGCCGTGCTTGCCGCCGATTCCGATCTCCAGCTGCTGACCAGCATCCTCAACGCGATGGGCGAGGCAAACGCGCGTGCGCTCGACAAGTCGATCGTATACGGCACGGGCGTAAAAATGCCTGTTGGCTTTATCACCCGGCTTGCCGCGGCGGAGAAGCCCTCTTGGTGGGGCAACGATCAGGGCGATTTTACCGCGCTGAACACCAGCCACATCCTCAAACTGGACATTGATTCCACATCCGGTGCATCCTTCTTCGGCAGCCTGATCGAGGCGCTGGGGATTGCGGACCCGAAGTATTCGGACGGCCGCACCTTCTGGGTGATGAACCGGAAAACACACATCCGCCTGATGGCCAAGGCCCTGGCATTTGATGCCGCAGCGGCGCTGGCTGCCGGCATCAACAACACCTTCCCGATCGTCGGCGGTGACATCGTTGAGCTTGAGTTCATGGCTGACAACGACATTGCGGGTGGTTTTGGCGACATGATGCGCATGGTGGAGCGCGAAGGCGCGACCATCGCGTCCTCCGACATCCCGCTGTTCCTGCGGAACATGACGGTATACCGCTCCATCGGAATCTATGATGGTAAGCCTGCACGCGGCGAGAGCTTTGTGCTCGTAAACTTCCGCAACACGCAGCCGACCACGTCGATCTCGTTCGCGCCGGACCTTGCCAATGAGAAACTTGGCACGCTGATCGTCACGACGGCGGCCGGTGGCTCCGGTAAGAGCGTCGTCACGGTGGCTGGCAACGGCTCCGGAACGCTTAAGTACCAGACTGGTGGTCAGGCCATCGCAGTCGGTAACGGCGAACGGCTGGGCAAGGACTGGCTGGATATGCCGACAAACAAGACGATTGCCGCAAAGAGCGGCGAGACCGTCACGGTCGTCGAGCTTGATGAGGCCGGACGCGCCGTTGCTGCCGGTTCCGGCAGCGTGACGGCCGGCGCGTAAGGAGGCTGGCAATGTCGGCAGGACTGCGTATTGATTTGCTTAAAGTCGATCTTGGCATTTTGAGCTGTGCCGAGCCGCAGGAGCTGTATCTCCGCAGCCTGCTGACATCGGCCGAGAACTTTATTTGCCGCAGAGGCGTTCCATTGCAGGATGGCAGCACAGATGATGATCTTCTTGTCGCGGCGGTCGCTGCGTGGATGTACCGCGCACGCGGAAGCGCAGACCGTGCGCAGCTGCCGCGGAATCTGGATATCCAGATCAAGGACCGGCTGTGTGCTGCCAAGATGGGGGGCGGCGCATGATTTACGATAAAATTCTGAAAATCTGTACGCTGCTTCCCGGCCGCTCCCCCGCATCGCGCAAACTCAGCGCGGTAAGCCAGCACTATTACGCCGAGCGCACCGTCTATGCTTCCCGCTTTTACGCGGGCAAGCAGACGGGCGCAAAGCTGGTGCGGATGGTATCCATGCCGCGCAGCGTTTACGACGCGGCAATCGAGGCAGACCAGTACTGCATGTTAGACGACGGGCACGTGTACCGCATTGATCAGGCCCAGCGCGAGACGGATGATGATGGGCTCCCGATTACAACGCTGAGCCTGGCCGAGCCGGAGGGTAAGTATGAGCTATACCAAAATTGAGCGTGCGCTTGAAAGCGTGCTCCCGGGCGCGGTGTACAAGGTGCAAGCACCAACCGAGGATGCGGACGGGACCCCGATCACCCGTTTTCTGGTCTGGACGCCGACCGGCGAACGCTTTGCGTATGCCGAGGGCAAGCCCTTCGCCTGCATCAAAACGGCAGTTGTCACCGTTGCAACGCAAGCGGAAGATGATGCGCTTCCGCGCCTGGTCGCGGCGGCGCTGGCCTCCGCGCATGTGGCGATGCAGCCGCCGGAGCATTCGTATGATGATGAGCTTGCGACGTATTTTACAGATATCCCCTGTGAGGTGATCTGATGGCACAGTTTGAAACAAATTCCGGTGCAAACAACATCACTGAGGTTATCCGTCAGATGGAGCGAGCAAACCTGTTTACAGATGAAAATGTAAAGGATCTTCTCACGGTTGGCGCGAACATTATGCTTGATTCCGTGAAGTCCGCCTTTGTGGAGGCTGGACACAGCAACGTAAGCCGCGCCAGACGTACCGGTGAAACGTACCGGCATATCAGCAAGTCGCGCAGTGTGAAAAAGGATAAACACGGCGTACCGTATATGCAGGTGACAATCAGCGGCAAGGACAGCCGGAAGCAGCGGTATGCTACCAAGGGATTTGTCCTGAACTACGGCCGCCGCACTGGCGGGAAAATCACGCCGGACTACTACTGGAGCAACGCTGTGAAAAACACTTGGCAGCGCGTCAACGATGCAATGGCCGAGGTCGCGGCGAGGAAACTGAAAGGAGAATAAAATGCCTGAATTTGATCTGCGCGGCATGAAGGCCGCAAAGTACAGTTACAGTAAATCCACCAAGAAAATCACATACGGCGAGGCTGTGAGCATGGGCGAGGCCATGACGGCAAACCTTGAAATGAAGTTTGCCGAAGGCCGCATCTATGCCGAGTCTTCGCTTTCTGAGTACATGAAGAAGTGCACCGGCATGACGACAAGCGTCGGCGTGAAGTATCTCCCGGACGACTGCCAGAAGCTGCTTTTCGGCTTCTACGAGCTTAGCCGCTCGGTCGGCAGCGGATCTCCGAAAACCATCAAGTCCATGACTGCCGGCAGAACATCGACCGGCCAGTATGTCGGCCATGGCTTCTACAGCCCGGACATGATCGACGGCGTTGAGAAGTTCACCGCTGTTTTTGTCCACAAGACGCTTTTCGGCCCGCCCAGTAAGACGCTCCAGACGATGGGCGAATCGATCACCTTCAACACGCCGACGACAAGCGGTGAGTCCCTTGTTGATGATCTCGGCCACCTGTTTGAGTGGTATTCCTTTGATACCGAGGCGGAGGCCATTGCATGGCTTGACGCCTGCTTCACGACTGAGCCTACAGTCGTAGCGGAGGGCTCGTGATGGACTGCCGCCTGAAAACCATGCCGTATGAGATCGACGGGCACGAGCTGACGCTCAGCTGCAATATGAATGTGCTCGCAGATCTCCAGGAGCAGTACGGCGATGTGGAGGAGCTCCTGGACAGCGAACGGTCTATGCGCAGCTATTTGCGGCTGCTGACCGCCATGATCAACAATGCGCTGCGCGAACAGGGCAAGGCTGCATCCTACACCGCCGAAGCAATTGGCCAGCGTATTGGCTACCACGAGTTTCGGCGCACAAGCGGCGACGTTTTTGGTTTGCTTGTCTCGTCGGTCATCGACCCGGACGCGCCGGAGGAAGCCGCGCAGCCGGAGGAGAAAGCGCCGGAGGGAAACGAAAAAAACGCAGTGACCAGCGAGGACGACAGAACGGCATCAACTTCGCCTGGTATCTAAACATCTGGATCAATATCCTACACAACGACGAGGCCGTTTTCTGGCGGTCCATGACGCCGGCACGGTGTGTTGCACTTTACCGCGAGTATTTCAAACTCACGGGCGCACCGTGCCGGCCTTTTGTTTCTGAGGCGCAGCCTGCGCCGGAGGAGCAGAAGCCCGCCCGCTTGTCGTTGTCTGAGTACCTCATGGGGAGGTGTGAATAATGGCAACACCGGGAATCAACACAAAAATCAAGCTCGACGGCGAAAGGGAGTATAAGGCCGCGCTGGCTGAGATCAACGGCGGCCTAAAGGTATTGAAGTCAGAGCTGAATCTTGCCTCGGAGCAGTTTCGCGACAACGCCGGGAGCGTCGAGGCGTTGACGAAGAAGAATGATATTCTGGAACGCAGCATTCTGACGCAGCAGGAGAAGATCGAAAAACTGAAGGAATCTCTGCAATACTCCGCGCGTGAGTACGGAGAAAGCAGCGAGAAGACCAACGGCTGGAAGGTCGCGCTGAACAACGCCGAGGCGGAGCTCAGCAAAATGCAGCGTGAGCTGGATCAGAATACAGACGCCATCAAAAAAATGACGCCTCCACTGGATAAGGTGAAAAAAGCCCTGGCCGAGACAAAGGAGCAGGGCGGCGGCGTCAAGACGGCGCTTGCGAATCTCAAGGAAGAATTCAGCCTGAACACCGATTCTGCAAAGGGCCTCGGGACGGCTCTGACGGACATTGGCGGGAAGTTCGGCGTTCAGCTCCCGGATGGTGCGGCAAAGGCCGCGGAGGCCCTGAACGGCATCAACGCGGGCGCAGCGCTTGCTGTGACGGGGCTCGGCCTGCTGGCGGCGGCTATCGTAAAGGATGAAAAGCAACTGATCTCCATGACGAAGGAGTCGGCGGCCTACGCCGACAACATCCTTACTCTATCGCTAACGACCGGCCAGACGACCGACCAGCTTCAGGAATTCTCCTATGCCTCGGAGCTGATTGATGTGTCGCTCGACACTCTGCAAGGCTCGCTGACCAAGCTGACCAACAACATGCAGGACACTGCAAACGGCACCGGCAACGCGCAGGCGGCTTTCCAGCAGCTCGGCGTTTCCGTTACCGATGCGGACGGGCACCTCCGGAGCGCGAACGATGTGTTTTACGACGCCATCGACGCGCTGGGCGACGTGACGAACGCCACCGAGCGCGACGCGCTGGCAATGGACATCTTCGGCCGCTCGGCGCAGGATCTCAACCCGCTGATCGTTCAGGGCGCGGACACGCTGCGTGAGTATGCGCAGGAGGCGCACGACATGGGCTACGTCCTCGACAATGATGCGCTCGCGGCGCTCGGCGCCGTCGATGACGCATACCAGAGGCTTCAGAAGACGCAGGAGGGCGTGAAAAACCAGCTTTCCGAGCAGTTCGCGCCGTACCTGACCGAGTTTTACGAGAAGATCACAAGGCTCATCAAGGACGGCGGGCAGGCGCTCAAGGATTCCGGGCTTGTGGATGCGTTCGGCATGATCCTTGAGTCTGTCGGAGACCTCATCGTGCCGACAAACGAGCTTGCCGAGGACTCCGTCCCGAAGCTCACGCAAGCGCTGCGGCCTTTGGCTGAGGTCATGGCCGGGATCGCAGACACGATCGACTTCATCCGCGGGCTTATTGCATTCAATTCAAACCCAATCTGGAGTGCTGATAAATGGAAAGGTTTGTCGCAGATGGGGAAGGCGGCCGGCTTTGGATATTCCTACGGAAACGGCAACCACACGCAGACGCTGAAGGAAAAGTGGATGCAGACCGACACCAACTACGCAACCGGCGCAAACGGCTACGGCGAGTACTTCGGAAACGGCAAATACTACGGCAACCGCGACGCATATCTGTATGCGCTCTGGGAGGAGGAGCTGAACTCCGGAAAGCCGGTCGGCTCGTTCGAGGCGTGGAAAATGCAAAAGGGCTATAACGCTTCCGGCACGGACTTCTGGCGCGGCGGCCGGACGCTGCTCGGTGAGAACGGCCCGGAGGAAGTCGTGCTCCCGCGCGGCAGCCGCATCCTTACCGCACAGGAGACGCGGCAGTCTGGCGGCGGAGACACCTACTACGTCACCATCGAGGCCCGCACGGTAAAGGAGTTTACCGACATCGCGCGCATCGCCCGCAATAAGCGCAGAACCGACAGAATGGGGGTGGATAAGGAATGAGTTTCCTTACGCTGAACGGAATTAAATCCGGTGCATTTGATCCAAATAGCCCAACCACTAACTTTCATGCATCGCCAACGGTACAGTATGAATCTGGACAGTATCTTTGCGTTCAGTTCGAAAAAATCCCAGATTCGTATAAGTTTAAAAGGATAATCAGTATAACAGCGAGCTGTTATGTCGTTGCCTTTGTTTACAATGATTCCTATGCAACTCTACGTTTGGGCTCAATAGATAGGCCGATCGATCCAGAAGCCATTACCTATACAACTGGGGGCCGTGATATAACAAATACGTATGGCCGCGTGGGTGTCGAAAAACGCAATTTGCCGTGCTACGCTGCCGACACGTTTATCATGGACAAGAGCAACAGCGAAAAGGAAGCTAGATACTTTTTGGACAATGGAGCTATTTTTGACGCTCATATTTACTTTATTCTTGCAACAACGCGCCATGCACAGAAACCCAAGCTGAAAGTCGAATTCGACGATGCCAACGTAACGCTGAACTTCACGGATACTAACTATTTTGGATGGGGCGCTGGTACGGAAACCAAAATTTCATGGCTCGCACTTCCGAGTTCGAACGTGACGTACACAGCAGTAAAGCAACAAAGTGCAAAGGTGCAATGGAAGCGAAAAACAGAAAGCTCCATACATGATATTGACATTGCCGCTACGCAACCCGATGAGAATAGTTCTAGCTACATTCTCGTTCCGCCGGGTGTGCTCCCTGTCGGGGATATTATGTGGCGCGTTGTCGCAACAGCAAACAACGGTGTGACTGTTACATCGGAATGGTTTGAGCACAAGGTATACGGTGTAGCAATTAAATCGGCGAGCCCTGCATCAGGGTATGTTGCAAAAACAAAGCCAAATGTGTTCACATGGATGCTCAGCCAAATTAGAAATGATTACGGCGACAGCTATACCCGCCTCCCACAAAAAACAGCAACCTTCCGCTGGAGGTCTTCAAGCAATTCCGCAATCCACACAATTCAATGCGGTGAAACGCCATCTGTTACTATACCTGCCGGAACATTCACTACAGACACAATTCAATGGCAGGTAACGGCGGCCACTGCGGAAGGTATTTCCGCAACATCCGAATGGATGGAACTCTCAACAGTGGAGGTGCTGTCCAGCGCTGAAGCGGTTTCCCCGAACGGCGAGGTCGTGGACAATGCGAGCCCAACAGTTTTTAAGTGGGCTCACATAATCTCAACCGGAACGCAGCAGACAAAGGCCGAGCTGCAATTATCTGCGGATAAGCAGACATGGAACGCGCTGGCAACCGTGACCGGAGCTGAAACGACATACACTGCCCCTCCGAATACGCTCGGTGGCGGCACAAAATACTGGCGGGTGCGCACATACAACACTGACAATGCCGCAGGCGCATGGAGCGAACCAGCCGAATTTATATGCGTCGGCGCGCCTGCCGCGCCCAGTCTGGCCGTCCGCGCTCAGACGCCGCGCCCAGTCGTCGGCTGGCAATCTGCCGAACAGCTTGCCTACCAGGTCGAGCTTGCAGGGCAGCCCGTCAGCAGCGTGTACTATGGCACCGAGAAAACGTGGACGTGCCCGACGTATCTTTCCGACGGAGCATACACTGTGCGCGTGCGCGTGCAGAACGAATACGGGCTGTGGTCACCGTGGGGCGAAGCCGCGCTTCAGGTTGTGAACGTCCCTGGGGCTGCGATCTCTCTGACGGTCGACGCCGATGACGCGGCGCTGCTGGCCTGGCAGACCACGGGGAGCTATGATTTCTTCCTGATCTACCGCGACGGGCGGCTCATCGGCCGCACAACGGAGCGCAGCTTCACGGACGCCGCCAGCGTCGGCGCCGTGCGGTATCAGGTGCGGGGCTGCTACAGCGGCAGCGCGAACTATGGCCTGTCCCCGGAGGTCGCCGCAACCATCGCGGTGCAGTACATCACGCTGTCCGACATGGATACCGGCGCGATCCTGCCGCTCCCCTACTCAGAAAGCGCGCATCGGACGACGTCGCGGACGCGAAAGCAGGAAGTCCAAGCCGTCCAGCTCGCCGGGCGAGCTTACCCGGTGATCGAGCGCAGCGAGCACATGGCACAAAGCATCTCGGTGGCCTGCGCGTTTTACACGCAGGAGGACTGCGCGGTGCTGGAGGCCATGCTCGGCCACCTTGTTACCGTCCGCACGCCGGAGGGGCGCATGGTAACCGGATGCCTCGCTCAGCTCACGGAGCGCACAGACGGCGGTTTTTACAGCGTGTATACATTTTCCGTTGATCAGGCGGACTGGGAGGAGGCGATCCGCATTGATGCGTGATGTTTCGTTCCGGATGAACGTCCTGCGCAATGGCGCGCAGCTGACGCAAATGACGTGGCCGACGGACTCCCCGCCCAACATTTACGTTGACAAGGACGCAGAGATCAAGGGCAGCCTGTCCGCGACGCTCTGCCCGTCCGAGAAGGCCGATCTGCTGTCAGACGAGCTCCAGCCCGTGATGATCGTAAACGGCGTAGAAATGCCGCTGGGCGTCTTCCAGGTGACGACCATTGACGACACCCTGACGGAGTTCGGGAAGCTCTGGCGCATTGAGGCATATGATCGCTGCTGGCGCGTGCAGCAGAGCCGGACGGAAAACATCCGCCACTTTTCGGCCGGCACGCCGTATCTGACGGCGGTGCAGCAGCTGCTGACGGAGGCAGGGATCACACTGATCCTCGCCTCGCCGTCTGATGCCGTCCTCGCGACCGACCGCGAGGACTGGCAGGCCGGAACGGATTATTTGGCGATCTGCAACGATCTGCTGGCAGAGATCAACTATAATCCCGTGTGGTTCGACGCGCGCGGCGTCTGCCGCCTGGAACCGTACCGCGAGCCGAACAGCAGCCGCATCGATCACGCTTACAGCAGCCGAGACGTGCAAATGCTGCCGATGGCAGACGATCGGACGCAGGCGTTCGACCTGTTTGACCGGCCGAACGTGTTCGTGCGGATCTGCTCGAACCCGGATCTTCCGGCGCCGATGACTGCAACGGCAGTCAACGACTCCCCTACCTCCAGCACGTCTACGTTCAAGCGCAAAATGCGCATTGTGGATGTTGCAACCGTGAAAAACATCGCGAGTCAGGCGGAGCTTCAGGCTCTTGTCAACAAACTCCGCAACGAATCGATGTTTGCCACGAAGACCATAACGTTTTCCGGTCTTGCCGAGGGCGGCCATGGAGTCGGCGATGTGATCTCCATTGATGATGCAGATATCGGCGGGATCTACGAGGAGACGGCATGGTCGCTGACGCTTGCTGCCGGTGAGCTGATGGAGCACACGGCCAGAAGGGCGGTGATCGCCTGATGCTGGATGGAATGACAGAGTATCGGCCGCGCGCGGCGCAGACTGAGGGCAGCCTTTGCCTTGCGACCGTCGCAGAAAAATACACGGACGGCCTCAGCCTGATTTTTGACGGACAGGCTGAGGCTACGGCAAAACACTACAAATGCAACACCGGGCTCACATTTGCAAAAGGAAACCGCGTCGTGTGCCTCCGCTGCTCCGGCAGCTGGGTCGTGGCGTTTGCATTTGGGAATCCGAAGTGACGGTGTCCAAGTCGGACACCGATGGAGGGCATAGTTTATGATCACAATCAATGCAAATTTGCGCGAGCCCATTTTCCTTCGCCATGCCGGCGAGGAAAACGCGCTGCGTGTCGCCTTCGACCTGCAAGAGTTCGAGGCGCATTGGCCGGGCGGCGTGCCTGCTCTGCTTGTCCGGCGGCCGATCTCCAGCATGGATGCTGCCGCCTACCCTGTGCCGCTGTCTGTGGAGGGCAGGACGGCGTTCTGGACCGTCAGCGCATCAGACACCGAGTGCTCCGGATACGGCAAGGCGCAGCTCCAGTGGCGCGTTGGCGGCACGCTCGCGAAGTCCTGCGTCTACGACACGGTGTGCGCGCCGTCTCTGCTTGCAGGCGACGCGCCACCCGACGCGCCGAGCAAGGCATGGTTCGAGGCGATACAGGGGCAAATCGGCGACCTGTCCGAGCTGACCACCAAGGCGAAGGAGAATCTTGTTGCCGCGATCAACGAGGCAGCGCGCACGGGCGGCGGCTCCGGCGGCGGCACGATTGATATGCGGGTATCCGGCGGGTACATCCAGTATTCCAGCGACGGCGTTACGTGGGAAAACCTGATTGCCGTTTCCGACCTCAAGGGCGAGGCTGGCCCGCAGGGCATCCCCGGCGCGGACGGAGCACAAGGCCCCAAGGGAGACCCCGGCCCGCAGGGTGTTCCGGGTGAAAAGGGTGCAGACGGAGCAAAGGGTGAGACTGGCCCGCAGGGCGAGAGAGGCCCGCAAGGCCCGAAGGGAGACAAAGGCGACCCCGGACAGAAGGGTGAAACCGGCTCCGGCTTTGTTGTAAAGGGCTATTATGGCACGGTCTCTGCGCTCCAAACCTCTGTGAAAAATCCTGCCGTTGGCGATGCTTACGGCGTTGGCGCGTCCGAGCCGTATGACATTTACATCTATGATGGCGTGACGCGCACTTGGATAAACAACGGCCCGTTGCAGGGTGCGAAGGGCGACCCCGGCCCCAAGGGTGACAAGGGCGAACCCGGCGAACAGGGGCCGAAGGGCGATACCGGCCCCATCGGCAAGACCGGCCCGCAGGGTGAGCAAGGCATCCAAGGCCAGAAGGGCGACCCAGGAAAGGATGGAGCGACCGGTCCCGCCGGAAAGGACGGCATCACGCCGACCATCGGTGCAAACGGGAACTGGTATCTCGGCGACGAGGATACCGGGAAGCCGTCCCGCGGTGAAAAGGGCGATCCCGGTGCAAAGGGCGCTGACGGAGCAGCCGGTAAAGACGGCAGCGACGGATACAGCCCGGAGGCGACGGTCACGCCGATCAACGGCGGCGCGAAGATCATCGTAAAGGACAGAAACGGCACGACATCCGCAAACGTGATGAACGGCGCACAAGGGCCGAAGGGTGACGCTGGCCCACAGGGCGATGTCGGCCCCAAAGGCGCTGACGGCAAGGACGGAGCCAACGGAACGACCTTTACTCCCTCTGTCAGCACCGCTGGCATCCTCTCTTGGACGAATGACGGCGGAAAGCCGAATCCTGATAATGTGAACATCAAAGGCCCCAAGGGTGAACCCGGAGCGGCATCCAGTTTCGTCATCAACATCACGGGCAGTGAAGCCGAAGGATGGAAAGCCGATAAGACGTATTCCGAAATTAGGGCGGCGGTAGAAAACGGCATGTTGCCAATTTGTAATTATCCGGATCAGGGAGTGTGGGGACCAAAAAGCGTCAAATGCATCTTCACAAATATATTTGAGGTTCCTGGTGCTGCGATGTATTGTCTGTTCCAAAGCGCTGGAGACGAGCAGATATATCAGGTACGAGTAAATGATTTCGATAAAGTGAATGTCGTGTGGAAAGACCGCGCAATGAAGGGGGCAACCGACACCGAGCCCGGAGCTGGAGGAATAGTTCCGAACCCAACTGTCGGTGACAACACCAAATTCCTGCGTGGCGATGGAACGTGGGCAGACGTGGAGGGAACGCCCGGCCCACAGGGGCCGAAGGGAGACCCCGGTGTGCAGGGGCCGCGCGGTGAACAGGGCCCTGCCGGAGAACGAGGCCCGAAAGGAGAGCCGGGAACACCGGCGGTAACGGCGGCGGACAACGGAAAGTTCCTACGGGTCGTGAACGGAGTCTGGACGGCGGAGACCGTTCCTTCGGCGGGAGGTGCGTCGTTTTGAGTGAATATTTGACAAACGGTGCGGCGCTGACCCACACGGCAGACCGGATTCGCGCGAAAACCGGCTCGGCGGCAAAGCTCGCTTGGGACGACGCAAAGGGCTTCGGAGATGCGGTGGATGCGATTTCGGCAAAAGAAAGCATACAGCACGCGGAGATTCCGGACTATGTGAAGGCGGAGGCGCTTTCGGTGGCGGAGAAGGTCAGGCGTGTCTTGAAAGACGACAGCATTGTATTTGCGGCGGTCTCCGACTTTCACCACGCCGGGCCGCAGACGGACGGCTGGCAGACGAACATCAACGCCGGAAATCTGCACGCCTGCATGGCGCTCAAGGTGCTGGCGTACAGCCTGCCGAGGCTCGATTTTGCATGTATGCTCGGCGATGTGACGTTCGGAAACGCAAAGACCACGACCGAACTGATGCAGGCACAGTTTGACGAGATCAACGGCTGGCTCGGTGAGGCATGGCGCGATGTGCCGCAGTTCCGAACGGTCGGAAACCACGACACCGGAGAGTACAGCACGCTTGTCGGCGCGGCATTCCTGAAAAACAACATCTGGAAATACAACGAGGGCGCGGTCTACGGAAGCACGGAATACGGCTACTGTTATCGGGACTTTCCGGACAGAAAGCTGCGCGTGATCTGTCTGAACTCCTGTGAGGGCGAGACTACGGGAGGCGCAAGTGCTCCGAAAATCTTCTCCGATGCGCAGCTGATGTGGTTTGCGGAGACGCTGAGCGATGTGGGCAGCAAGGCCGATGCCGCCAAGTGGGGCATCCTCGTGCTGGCACACTATCCGCTCGATCTGGGCGGCGCGTATCCCGCGGGAAACATCGTAAAGGCATATGTGAATGGAGAAGTAGCCGTTGTCGGAGGAGAACGGATCAATTTTCAGGGGAAAAACGCGGCGAAGTTCGTCGCAAATGTCCACGGGCACAATCACTGCTTCCAGTATGGCAAGCTCCACAGCGTGGAAAACGGGAAAGGCACACAGTTTGACGCATGGCGGATGTGCACGCCGAACGCCTGCTTTTACCGCAACAACTCCGGCGTCGTCACCATGTACGGAATCTCATTCGGTGATCCTGTGGCATATGACAAGACGGCAGGGACGGGCAAAGACACGGCGTTCAACATTAACGTCATCAATCCGTCTGAGCAGGTGATCTATTCGTTCTGCTACGGCGCAGGAACGGACAGAACCATCGGGTACGCGGCAACGGTCTATCACAGCATCACGAACACGCTGACGCATGTGACGACGAGCAATGACGCAGTCGCTGCCGAGGACGGCACGGAATATACGGCGGCGCTTTCGGCGGTGAGCGGCTACACGATGGAGACGGTCTCGGTCACGATGGGCGGCGTGGACATCACGGCCTCCGCCTACACGGAAAGCTCCGGTGTCATCCGCATCGCGAAGGTCACGGGCGACGTGGTCATTACGGCGAAGGCGGCAAAGGTTGTATCGTATCATAACCTTGTCCCGACCGCTGTGGACACGAGCGGGGCCTCTGCGCCGTATACGGATGGGCAGATGCTCAGTTCCAGCGGCGTATTGTCGGCAAGCAGCCACTTCACGACCACCGGCTTTATCCCATTTGACGGCGGCGCGGTTCATATTTATCGCATCGGCGGTGACGGCATTGCATGGAACGAATATGGCGCAAGGCTGGCGTGGTACAATGCCGACTTTTCGCTGAAGGGGAACGTACTTGGCTACAATCAGATCGGGAACAGCATCTATTACCCGACCAAGGTGGAGGACCCGAACGCCGCTGCGGCATTTTCTACGGACGAAAATGTCGCACCGCCGAAGGGGGCGAAGTATTTCCGTGTGTCTGCCAAGGGCAAGGGCGCGGATCTGATCGTAACACTGGACGAAGAAATCACATGACGGGCAATGCCCGCGAGAAAGGAGCACAAGATGGAAGACGGGATTCAGGCGCAGATCGCCTCGCTGGATGCGCGGTGCAAGTCGAACACGCACCGCATCAACGACCTGGAGGAGGACAACCGGGCGCTGCATCAGCTGGCGACCTCGGTGGAGGTTCTGGCCACCAAGCAGGAGACGATCGAGGAAAACGTGAACGAGATCAAGGCCGATGTGAAAAGCCTCAAGGCGCTGCCGGCAAGCCGCTGGGAGGCGGTCGTGAAGGGCGTCATTACCGCGCTCATCGCGGGGCTGATCGGATTTGCACTGGCAAAGCTGGGGGTGGGTGGATGAAATGCCGAAGATCGTGAAGAAGTCGCGCGTGACCAAGGGCAAGATGGCGCGGGAGCTGGTGTACTACTGCCTCTGGGCGCTGACGGCGGCGCTCGCGTGGGCGATGGTCGTCAAGACGGCGGCGCTGCTGCTCGACCGGACGTGCGACCTTTCGGACGTGCTGGTGTTCGCGGGCGCGGCCTTCGGCGGGGAGCTGCTGCTCCTGCTTGTAAAACGTGTATTTGCAAAACCAAATGATAAAGACGATGGAGGTACATACGATGGATAATATCAAGAAACGGCTGGGGAATCTGCTGAGCGTGAAGTCGCTGGTGACGCTGGTGCTGACGGGCGTGTTCGCCTACATGGCGGTGGCCGGGAAGATCTCGCAGGACTTCATGACCATCTACGCGGTCATCATCGCGTTCTACTTCGGAACGCAGAGCCAGAAGCTTCAGGATGCGGTGGACGAGAAAGGAGGCGGCGCGGGAGATGCCGGTAATTAAGGACGCTCTGACGAGCTGCAACCACAGCAAGGGCGGCTGCCGCCCGAAATACATCGTGGTGCACTACTTTGGCGCGCTCGGCACGGCAGCAAGCGTGGCGGAGTGGTTTAAGAATCCGCAGGCCAGAGCCAGCGCGCACTATGCCGTGGATGAGGGCAGCACCATCTACCGCTGCGTGAAGGAGTCCGACATTGCGTGGCACTGCGGAGACGGACAGAAGCACCCGGAGTGCCGCAACTGGAATTCCATCGGCGTGGAGGTACGCCCTAGGAAGGTCAACAAGGCGCGTCTTGGCGCGTATGACACGGACTGGTACTTTGACGAGCATACGCTTGAAAACGCCGTGTGGCTCATCCGGCGGCTCATGAAGCAGTACAACATCCCCGCTGAGAACGTCATCCGGCACTACGATGTGTCCGGCAAGATGTGCCCGAGGCCGTTTGTCGGAGACGATATTAACACCCACTACAACACGTCCGGCAACGTGCAGTGGGCGAGATTCAAGGAAAGGATTGATGATGAAGTGGTTGAAAAGTCGAAAATGATCGTGGACGGCAAGGAAGTATCCGTCGAGCGCATCCTGAAAAACGGCACGAACTATGTCAAGGTGCGCGACATTGCCGCCGCGCTGGGTCTGAAAGTCAGCAATAAGGGCAATATCGCCGTGCTGGAGAGTAAGTAAGGAGGACATATGCTGCGGGGGCTTCCGAGTCTGGGCCGCAGCGATTGGGAGCATTTGATCGACGAATGGATTCTTTCGGAGCGATACCGGACGATCCTGAAACGGAAGATCCTTGACGATTGGAGCCATGAGCGCATTGCCGAGCGCGAGGGCTTGAGCGTAAACGGCGTCAAGAAGATCATAGCGCGGTGCATGAATGTACTGCGGGAGCATGCAAAGGAGCCGCCCGGATAGGGCGGCTCTTGAATATTAAATTTTTCAAAATGGGTTGACATTGAATTTTCGCTGTCATAATATATAAGCACAACGAAAGTAATGTTTGTTTACTACGTCCGTTGTGCCATTAACAGGCCCCCGGTATTAAGCACCCCATTCATACGGGGAATGCTGCAACCGGGGGCTTCATCATTTTTTAGGAGCTGACATATGAAAAAGACAGCGATTCTTGTAGATGGTGCATTTTACAGAAAGCGAGCGTTTTACCTTCGGGGCGATAAAAGCCCGATTGACCGTGCAAACGAATTGTATGCCTATTGCATGACGCATATTCGCGACGAGGGAAAGGACAATGATCACAGAGAAGAACGTGAACTGTATCGTATCTTCTATTACGATTGCCCGCCGCTCAAAAAGACAGTCTATCACCCGGCGTTGAAGCGCGGGATCGACTTCGGGAAATCCGATACTTACCGTTGGGCAAATGCATTTTTTGAGGAATTGAAAAAGAAGCGCAAGGTCGCACTTCGGATGGGGCGGTTGTCTGACGCCGGTGCACACTTTGCACTTTCCGCGGATGCAACAAAGGCGCTGTGCCGAAAAGAGCGAAACGTTGATGATTTGAAAGAATCAGACTTTACGATTTCCTTCAACCAAAAAGGCGTTGATATGCGCATCGGATTGGATATTGCATCGTTAGCTTACAAAAAGCAAGTGGATCAGATAATCTTGCTTGCGGGCGACAGCGACTTCGTACCAGCAGCAAAACTGGCCAGACGGGAAGGGATTGACTTCATCCTTGACCCAATGGAGGCGACAATCCCAAAGGATTTATTCGAGCACATCGATGGGCTTAAATCGTGTTGGAAGAAGCGAGAACATAAAAAAATAATCGTTCCGATCGAAAAACAGAATTAAACATCCTATGCAACAGCCGCCCTGTATGGGGTGGCTGTTTTTTGCCCGAAAAGTAGCCGGAAAGTTGGTTTTTTGTTCCGACGGCAGGGCGCATAATGAGGATAGGAGCTGGCCAGCTTACTTTTTGATTCGGAGGATTTATTATGGAATACGCAAGTAACGGAAAGGGCAATCTCGGTGTGACGCTCGGCGCGATTGGAACCGGACTCGGCGTGCTCGGCGGCGGGCTTGGAAACCTGCTTGGCGGTTGGGGCGGCATCGGAGCAAATCCAATGGCCGCTGCGGCGATGGCTGCCGGTGCGGTATGCAGCGAGAACACGCCGGTGACGCGCTACGAGCTCAACCAGCAGAAGACGATCTCGGAAAAGGATATGGAGATTGCCTACTGGCGCGGCCAGGACGAAACCAACCGGAAGATCTCTGATTCCTACAGCAAGCTCGAAAAACGCTTGATCGAGCTGGCGGCGGAAGTCCGCGCGAACAAGGAGGAGCAGGTGGCGATCAACATGCAGCAGGCCGTGTACAACGGCACCAACACTGCAACGATCGGCTGCATCCAGGCCCAGGTGAATCAGCTGCTCGGCCTGACAAAGCTCGTAGTGCCGAACGCCTCCGTATGCCCCGGCTGGGGTGCTGCGAAGGTGACGGTTGAGCCTGCAACGGCGACCACCTAATGCAAAAGGGGCGGCAAGCGCCGCCCCAAAAATAAGATGGAGGTATCCTTATGGTAACGATCGATCAGGCCATGCGCGGCGCGATGCGGTTTGCGGACAGTGAGATCATTCCGCACCTGCCGACCGGAAAGGGCATCGGCGCAGGCATTGCGCTGGCGCTTATCATGGACGGCGGCAAAGACCGCCTCATGAAGCTGCGCGAGCATCCGGCGGTGCAGCTCATGGGCGTTATGGATGAGTCCGGGAACATTGATGTCGACCGGCTGTACAATGCCGCCCGCCCGAAGATGGACGGGCAGAAGCTGCCGGTCACGGTGCCCATCCTCGGCGAGCTGCGCTTTGATGTGGGCGATCTCGATAAGCTTTACAGATACATACAGGAGGCGTGAGGATGAAGGAATATATTGAAAAGCTGTATAAGGAGCTGGAAGCCGTCACGGAGCGCCCTGTGACGCTCTGCCGTGCTGAGGAGGCCGGTGTATACGCTGGCACAATCCGTGTGCTGGAAAAGCTGGAATGGCGGCACGGAGCCTGTGAGGGCATGTCCCGCGAGGATGCAGAGGCGTGGGCGGCAAAGATGGAAAATGCCGACGGCTCGACCGGCCCGCACTGGACGATGGATCAGACTTCCGCCGTGGCGGATGCGCGCGGCATCGGGCGTGATGTCCCACGCTGGGCGTGGAGTGTGGCGATGAACATGATGTACTCCGATTACTACGGCGTCGCCGTGGACTTCGGCGTGAATCGCCCGGAGTTTTACGCTGCACTGGCAGAGGCGTTTCTGATGGACAAGGACGGCCCCGGTCCGGAGGCAAAGCTGTGCGCGTATTATAGTGGGATCGTGCGAAAGAAATAATCTTAGTAAGATGGAGTAAGGAGGGTCGGACTCCATCTTACTAAGATTTCGGGGATAAAAATCAAACGCTGAAATTGTATGAAATCGTCAGCAGCATCTTTGATTTATCAAAATAGCATTTGTCGATGATGGCTTGAGCTGCTGCATATTTCTGCGCAACAGTTGCGTCCGGCGCGCGCAGCGTCCGGAGCACGGAGGCTATGGCTTCACGCATAGATTCGGTGGAAACGCCTTCGGGCGTTTCTGCCGCTTTTTTGATTTCTTCGTCGATTTCCGACAGCTGCTCCTGGAATTTTTGCAAGGATGCTTTATATTCTGGCAGCGACTCGATGCCATCCAGATACGCTTCCCTCAGCCGCGCCATGCGGCTTGTGATTTTCGAGCGCTTTTGCGCAAGCGCCGCCGCAACGTGATCATTGTGTGTATAGTTGGCCGTGTACGCCATCGCCTCGGCGAACGTGAAATCATGCTGAAGCTGCTGCAAAAAAGCTTCTTCCAGCAGCTCGACTGCGATATGCTGTGAGCTGGCGCATCGGCCCTTTAGCCGGTTGTTGCACTGCATGTAATGCGGCGCGGTGTACACGAGCGTCCCTCCGCAGCCCGGACAACGAACAATCCCGCAAAGCCAGTGCTTACGATCTCCAGCCGGCTTGCTGTAGCGCTTGTATGTACGCTTTAGCTCCGCGATCCGCTCTTGTGCGGCCTCCCACATTTGCATGTCGATGATTGGTGTGTGCGCGCCATCCGCGATGACGCTGTCCTGATTTTTAAAATTTCGGCGCGTTTTCCCGGTCGGCGTCCACCGGAGCTTGCCTATGTATGTTGGGTTGTTCAGGATATAGTCTACTGTGCGGTTCTCAAATGGGTTTCCCCGGTGCGTCCGCACACCTCGTGCGTTTACATCCATTGCTATTCCATACATGGCGTCGCCCGCGACAAAACGGCGGAAGATCTCCTGCACGATCTCCGCCTCCTCCGGAACGATCTCAAGCATGTGATCCTTCACGCAGTAGCCAAAGGACGGCGTCGCCTGAAGCCTCCCCTTCTGCGCATTTACCGTCATCGATCGCTTCACTTCTTCGGAGAGGCGGATCGAGTAGAACTCATCCATCCACTCTATTATGCGCTCGATCAGGCTGCCGAAAGGCCCGGCAACCAATGGCTCCGAAACCGATACCACATCCACATTGCATTTTGAGCGCAGCACGGATTTGTAAAATATTGATTCCTCCTGGTTGCGCGCAAAACGAGAATACTTCCAAACGATCACCACGTCGAATGGATGCGCGGCGTCTTTGGCCGCTGCGATCATCCGTTGGAATCCCGGCCGTTTTTCTGCCGCTCTGCCGGATATGCCATCATCTCGAAAAATGTACTCCGAGAGCAGGATCAAGTTGTTTTTTGCGGCATACTCGCGGATCTTCTCAAACTGCGACTCCGGAGAAAGGTCCGTCTGGTCGTCCGTCGACACGCGGATGTAAGCCGCCGCGACGCGCTGTGTCTGTGCTTGCATATCAGCCTCCATCATGCGCGCACCCAGCCGATGGCGGGGTTCAGGACGTCCACCAGCAGCGCCAGCACGCAGACGGCCACAATGCCAAGCAAGATGAAGGTTGTAATGCGATGCATCCGCAATGATTTTTTCATATGCTCACGCTGCGTGCGTAGACTTGCATTTTCGAGCCGGAGAGCCTCCGTGCGAGCCAAGAAACTCTCCGACGTGTTCTCCCCTATCCTGAAATAGTCGTTCATGGATACGCCGATTGCCGCACAGATCGGCCCCACGGTGTACACGGACGGGCTCTTTGTCTCACCTCGCAAATACTGGCTTACTGCGTTTACCGATAATCCGGCAGCATCGGCAATCTGCTGATACGTCAGCCGCTGTTCCGCTTTTGCATCGCGGCAGATCTCCCACAACATGCGTTCCACGATTATGCACCTCCGTTAATTTTGCGAAAACCATCATTCCCCGAAAAAACCCATGATAGGTAGTGGACTTAACCATTACCCGCGGCGTAAGGTAGAAGCACGGGCGCTCCCAATCGCCTGCCGCACAGAAACGCCCCGTGTCGACGCCGGCACGCCGATACGGGGCAACTCTATGTGCGATCATCGTATCCGCGGCGTGCCCTCGGTGTCCAAGTCGGGCACCGCTACGGCTTGCATATGCCGCACGGGCTATATCCCTTTCCAATTATTTCGTCACGTGTTCCAGTCGCTGATGAGCGGCTGCTATCTTTGATCCGCTTTGCGGATGAGCAGTTTTGCCGATGGAACACTTTCGTGTTTGTGTTCAGAATATATGTGTACGATTCTTCGGTCGGTTCCTCAGCCATATCTGCTTCTGCATCGTCTTGCAGATATGGATTCCCTCCAATGCTCGCGTAATACGCCGCTGCGGCAGCGGCCTGTTCTTCTTCGGTGTAATATTCTTCGCCGTCCGACGCTTCCGCCGCAGCTGGCGCAGTCTGATCTTCCTGTTTATCATTAAGATCCGGAGCATACTTTTCAACGTTGTTTATGTTCAGCCGCTCGCCGGTAGGGTGTTTTGTTGTATGCAGCGCCTTTGCCAGTGCGTTCGAGATACCTGTCAGCACCATAAACGCAAGTAACAGAATCGCAACTGTCCCGAGAAAGCTAAGCCGTTTTTTGTTTTTTTTCGGCGGTCTGTTGCTTTCGGGGCTTTCAATATACTTATCAGTTCGCTCGCCATGAACACTGTCGTGTCGTTCTGGCTCGCCCACCGCATATACGCGATCAGTTTCAGTGCTACTCTTAATTTTTTGCTCGATTGGGCTGTTGCTTTCGAGGCTTTCAATGTGCTCGTCAATTGGCTCGTCACGAACACTGCTGTGTCGTTCCGGCTCGCCCACGGCATATACGCCATCAGTTTCAGTGATACTCTTAATTTTCTGCTCGGTTGGGCTGATTAGTTTTACCGTCAGATGCACACCGTAGTATCGCGGCTCGCCGTCATCATCGTCATCGTCAAAATCTGCGCTGGGGCCTCCGTGAATCCCAGCGGCGGTGATTTCCATTATATATCCAGCGGCCGATTTGGCTGCGAACTCTTTTGCGATGTTTCGCGGCACGTTCCCGACTATCTTGCCGTCAATAACAATGTAGTAAGCTTTTTCTTCCTGATACAGATATTCGTCAATGCGACAGTTATAGTGGGAGCCGCAGTTCAAGGCGCCAATTATGTCTTGCCGTAAAGTTCCATCTTTGTTCGGGTAACTGACCCCAGCGGCGTTGAAACTCCAAAACTCTGAGCCGTAGCTATCTATGTTCTTGCTGTAGTTCACACTGCATCACTCGCCTTACGTAAAAATAACACTGAGAATTTTGTAAAGGTTTGCTATTGATATTTCAAAACATACATTCTAAAATGAAAACAACACAGAGAAAGGAAGCGCGAGATGTTTGACGAGCTGATAAACGATTTGTTGACGCTATCCCCCGAAGAACTCAATCTTTTTTCCGCGTATATCGCTGCTTTAGGAAATCGAGATACGCAAGCGCTTCCGTCTGCGCCGCAGGCGGCAGACTCATGACCTTTTGTGCAATATCGTAAACCTCATCGGGAATCCCGGTGAGGTTTTTTGTTCCCTCATCTGTGCCCATTAGCGTAGCGACGGTCGTGCCCCAATGCTGCGCTAATCGCTCAATCTTGGAGTATGGAGGTGCCTTTTGCTCAGTTTCATACTTCGTGTATGTTGAGCGATCAATGCCAAGAAAATCAGCAACCGCTTGTTGCGACTCGCCGTTTAGCTCACGAAACCTTTTGAAATTATTCATTGGAATCACCTAATTCAAGTATATGTGAAAATAGTGAACGTTTCAATAGTGAATTTTTTGCACATTACTATTGACAAATGTGCCATATGTGTGTTATAAGAAGAATGTGAATATCACCCACACAGCATGTGGCTTATATGCACAGAAAGGAGGGCAACGGAAATGAATCAGGGGCAAAAGCTTCGCCGACTTGAGCGGCGTGTCGCCGCCTTGGAGAAACTCCACAAGCCGTGCGAGGTGCGCATGGAAATTTCTCCGAAGGCAGTCGACCTTACAGGCATCAGTCAGTTTCTTCGCTTGCCAGAGAATCCGCCAAAAACTGATGATACAGATGATACAAGGGAGGGATAGGTACGAAAAATCTAGCTTATTTGCGTGAACGCGCGAAGATGACCCAGCGCGAGCTTGCGGATATTCTCGGCGTAGAACGAAGCAGCATCGCGAAGTGGGAGTCCGGCTCAGCATACCCGCGCGCCGCGCAGCTGCCGGCGCTGGCCAAGGCGCTGAGCTGCTCGATCGACGAGCTTTACAACGGAGAGGAGGCAAAGTGATGCAAAGCAAGGAAGAACGAGAGAACAGGCGGTTCCTTTTTCGCCTGATCGTTTGCACCATCACGCTGGTGATCTGCACCGTCCGAATTTTGGGCATTCTCGGTATTATTTGAACACGCGAACAACAACACAGCCGGCGGCATAAAATGCGAACAGGAAGGAGGCGCCGCGCATGCAGAAGAAAAAGCCGGTAATCCGCACGGAAAGCTATGTCCATGGCTCCGACGGCCGCCTGATCCGCTTCGAGGAGCTGACGGACGACCAGAAGCGCATGGCTGCAACAGAACTCAAACTGCGTCTTGTGCGCGCGATGTTCCCGGGAGTTGATTTTTATGTCGAGGGCGATTTTACCGCATCGGGATAGGAGGGAACAACATGCAGGAGCGAGAGATCTTTGTGACGGACCCGGAGGACATGGAGATCATCCGGCGCTGGCGGGAGCTGAACGGACTGCCGCAAACCACCTAAGCTATTATCCCAAAAAACGGGAGGGAATACCATGGAACAAGAATACACGAACATATGCAGCGCATGTAGAAAAGCTGCCCATTTCAGCCAGGAGCAATGGGCCGAGGCGCTTCACGTGTCGGTGGACACGGTCAAGGGCTGGGAGCGCAACATCCGCATCCCCTCAAACTACCACGTATGCCTGATGGTGGATCTGTGCGGCGAGTCTTGGTATGCGTACAAGCATCTGCGCCAGACATCGGACTGCCTGGGCGTGCTGCCCGATACCGAGCGCCAGCCGCTGCCGCTGGCTGTGATCCGGCTGGTGAATCGAATCATTCGGTTTGCCGACCAGAACCGGGACAGGCAGCTTTTACAGATCGCCGAGGACGGCCTGATAGACGAAAAAGAGCGCCCGATCTACAACGAGATCGTGCGCGAGCTGAACGATATTGTCGGCGCGGCCTACACGCTGCGCTATGCGGAGGGTGCCAGCCATGCGGAAAAATGAGCATAAAAAGAACCGCCCGGCTGCTGCGAACAACCGGACGATTCGGGCGATTCTGCATGACAGAATCATGAAAGCATATTTAGTATACCATCAGTTTTCGCAAAATGCAAGGGCGGGAGGTGAAAAACATTGAGCGAAGAATTTCGGGCATTCTGGGCGGTCATCCCGGCGACGGTGCTCTACGATGACACCATCCCGGCAAATGCAAAACTGCTGTACGGGCAGATCTCCACGCTCACCGGATACACCGGCGAGGGCGGGTGCTGCACCGCGACCAATGCGCAGCTTGCCGGGCCAAACAAACTGTCCGAGGATTCGGTCAGCCGCCTTATCAAGGCGCTTGAAAAGGCCGGCCACATTGAAGTCCGGTATGCCCCTGATCCGAAGGACGGGCACCCTACACGGAGCATCTATCAGGTGCTGCAAGCGCCACCCCTTACCGGCAAAAATGCCGATAAGCTTACCGGCAAAAAAACCGACCCCTTATCGGCAAAAAAATCGATGGGTAATGTATTAAATAATAATATATTACCCCCTAAAAGCCCCCATGGGGGGCGACGCGCAAAATCAGCAGCGGAATGGAAGCCGGAACGCTTCGAGGGATTTTGGAAGTTCTACCCTCGCGGCGAGGGCAGACAGGCTGCAATCCGCGCATGGGATCGGCTGCGGCCGGATGATGCACTGATCGTCGAGATCGGACGGGCCCTGACCGCACAGAAGGCTTCACCGGAATGGATGGCCGGAATCGGAATCCCGCACGCATCGACGTATCTGAACGAGCAGCGCTGGACGGACGAAGTCCGGAAAAGCGTTGATGCGGCTCCGTCGCAGGCAGCTGAGCCAACGGGGACGATTGATACCAGCGGCTTGAGGTTTGTGTGATGGAGAACAGGCAAGCGCTGCTGAATGCGCAGCTTGGCGTCATCGGGTCTATGCTGATCGACGACCGCACCGTCGGCATTGCGCTCCAGGCTTTGAAACCGGAGTATTTCGACGGCCCGTACCGCACGATTTTCGAGGCTATGCGTGGTCTGTTCCAACGCGGGCGGCCGGTCGATCCGGTCACGGTCGTCGGCGTGATCGGCAAGGATTATACGGAGCTGCTCCGCGAGATCATGGATCTGACGCCGACGGCGGCGCATGTCAAGGCATACATAGCCGATCTCAAACGGCAAGCGCGCCTTCGGCTGATGCAGGAGGCGGCCGCAGAAATCCTCTCCGCGGAAACGGAGGACGACATTCGGGCCATGCTCGATCGCATCAACGCTGTTATGGTGGATCGGCCGGGCGTTCGGGCAATGACGATGCAGGCCGCGCTCGCGGACTTTTACAAGCGCCACGATCCATCCGTAAAGCCGACATATCTGCCCTGGCGCTTTGAAAAGCTCAACGACCATCTGCGCACGATGCGCGGTGACTTTGGCATCATCGGCGGATACCCCTCGGACGGCAAAACGACACTCGCGTTAGCAACCGCCCGCGAGCAGGCAAAGACGAAGAAAGTCGGCTTTTTCAGCTTTGAGACAGACTGCGAAAAGCTGGCAGACGCAATGATCTCCGCGGCGGCGCAGATCGGCCTGCCGAAAATTCAGCTGAATGCCATGAACGACCATGACTGGGACACGCTGGCCGCGATCAGCGGCGATTTCGGCGGTAGAAATTTGGATATCATCGAGGCAGCCGGTATGACGGTTGGCGATATCCGGCTGTACTCAATGGCCAAGCACTACGATGTGATCTACATCGACTACTTGCAGCTCATTGAGTCCTCGGACAAAACGCCGTGGGGAAACCAGGAGTATGCTCGTGTTACCGCAGTCTCGCGTGCGCTGAAACAGTTCGGCCGCCAGGGCGGCCCGACAATCATTGCGTTGTCGCAGCTGGGCCGCCCGGAGCCGAACAAAAAGACCGGCAAAATCCCACCACCCACGATGTCAAGCCTGCGCAGTTCCGGTCAGATCGAGCAGGACGCGGACTTCATTTTGCTGCTCTTCCGCGAAAACCAGAAAATCGTGGACTGTGATCGCGTTGTTACAGTTGCGAAAAACAAAACCGGAATCGCTGGGAATTCGTTTTATCTGCGATTCAACGGCGAGACGCAGACCTTCATGGAGTCGCGCCGCGACTGGACGCCCCCGAAGACGCCGGCAGAGGAGGTGTCACAGCTCGACTTTACCGAGCTGCCCGGTGATTGCCCGGTGCCATTTTAAACAAGAAAGGACAGAACCATGAAAGCAATCTCGATATTAAATCTCAAAGGCGGTGTCGGAAAGACCGTCACGAGCGTGAACATGGCCTATATTCTGGCCGCCGACCACAAAAAGCGCGTGCTGCTTGCTGACTGCGACAGCCAGTGCAACGCCACCGAGTTTTACGGCCTTGCCGGGCAGAACCTCTGTGGCGTCGCCGAGGTGATGCTGGGAGAAGCCGAGCCGTATTACGCGGAGAATATCTGGGCGACCGACTACAAGGTCGACCTGCTGCCCGCGTCCGATCAGCTGATGGACTTAGATCTGTCTGCCATCGGAAACCGCGTCAAGGGCGCCTGTCTCAAGGATTTCTGCGACGCCATTCGCGAAGATGATGCGTATGATTACGTGATCTTTGACTGCCCGCCGGCGTTCAACGCGGCAAGCGCTGCGGCGCTTCTGGCCTCCGACGAGGTCATCATCCCGATCAAGCTAGACGCGTTCAGCCTGCGTGGGCTTGCAAACGTCTCGCGGCAGATCGACAATATGCACAAAATTAACCCGGCACTCAAGATCGCGGGCGCTTTGATCACCATGTGGCGCAACACGCCGGTCGTGATTGAGGCGGAGGCGAGCCTCCGACAGTGCGGCATTCTTCCCGTCTTCGAGCAGACCATCCGCCGCACCGACAAAATTGACGAGATGACCTTTGAGCGCAAGCCCATCACGGTCTACTCGCCACGTTCGGCGGCAGGCTACGACTATCGGGCATTTGTGCAGGAGTACATTCAGCCGCCCGTGACGATGGGCGAGCTTTTGGAGGGAGGGCTTGCAAGTGCCGTTTGACGTATCGAGTATTTTTGCCCAGCAGGTGCAGGCGGTGTCCAAGTCGGACACCGGGCGTGAGCTGCTGCAAGTGGACATCGACGATCTGATCGCAAACGACGCGAACTTTTATGCGGTCGACGAAGACAAGCTCGAAGATCTCAAAAACTCCATCGCGCTTTCCGGCATTATGGACCCGCCGACCGTAACCGAGGCCGAGGACGGCAAGTACCGCCTTATTTCCGGCCACCGGCGCACTGCCGCCGTCCGGGCGCTCGTCGCGGAAGGGCGAGAGGATCTGCGCAAGGTTCCCGTTTTTGTAAGAAGCCCGCGCAGCGCGGCGATGGAAGAACTTGAACTGATTATGGCAAACTCCACCGCGCGCGTTTTGACCAGCGCCGAAATCAGTCGGGCGGCGCAGCGCGTCGAGCGGCTTCTCTACGATCTCAAGGAACAGGGCGTGGAGTTCCCCGGCCGGATGCGCGACCATGTGGCAGAAGCCTGTAACGTCAGTAAGACAAAGCTTGCGAACCTGCACATGATCGAGGAGAACCTGATTCAGGATTTCAAAACGCAGTGGGCGGCTGGGAAACTCCCGGACGCGACGGCCTTGGAGCTTGCGCGGTGCGAGGTGGCCTTGCAGATGCGCCTGCGCGACGCATTCGCCCGGACGAAAGAATTTCCCACATCTGCCGGAATTGAGCAGGTGCGGGGGCTGGCCAAAGGCGGTGCAAAATGGCGGCCGAGTGCGTGTCTGCACTGCCCCGACCGCAAACTCTGCCCGAGCTCCCGCGATGACGCAACGCTCCGGCACGATGCGCTTTGCCACTCGTGGTGCGGGCAGTGTCTGGGCGAGAAATGCTGCATGGACTGCGAGTATGGCGCGAAAGCGCGTGGCTGCTATGACGTCTGCGATCAGATGTGCTCCAAGGCAAAGCAGTACCGCACCGACAAAAACGCCGATGAGAAGCGAAAAGAGGAGGACTCGAAGGAGAATAAGCAGCGCGTCTACCGGGCGACCATCCAGTGCAAGGCCGCGCGGCTCGTGAAGGCCATCGACGCGGCCGGCCTCGCGGACGATGTAAAACTCGCCTTTGCGAATTATTCTGTGGACAAGTCCGTCTGGAAAATCCGCGCATACGCAAACGGGGACTTCGGCGACGAGTTTTTTTATAACACGGACGTCCTCGACCCAGATGCAAAGCATGTGCCGGAGCTGTGCAAGGCGCTCCGGTGCTCGGCGGACTATCTGCTGGGGCTGACGGATGATCTTAAGCCAACGCCGTCAGGCCCAGAACAACTCGGGTGGCGTACAGACCGCGATTTCCCAGACGGCCCGGTCCTACTCCTTATCTCCGAATATGGCTCCATAATATATGAGACCGACGATGTGCATGGTGGGTATCTCGGTTGGTTTAAGGAGCCGGATGATGGGGAAATCCTGCGCTGGTTGCCGTTGCCGGAGGCGAAACACAATGCGCAGGACTGATCTCACAAACAGGCAGTTTGGGAAGCTGCATGTGCTTGAATTTTCCGGCCGTGACCAGCATGGTCACGCGCTATGGCTCTGCCGGTGCGATTGCGGCAGGGAAACTGTTGTTGCGGCGTGGCGGCTTAACAGCGGGAAATCGCAGTCTTGCGGATGCGCGCGCAACGCATGGCGCGAGACGCGGCCGAAGCCGGAGAGGCCGGAGAAGCCGGCACCCAATCGCAAGCCAGCGCGCTCCCCTGCTCCGCGCAAACTAAGCCCATGCTACAACGTTTATTGCGAGCTCCGGAACAACGTGCCTCGCGGCGGCGTGTGGAGCTGCACGAATCGAAAATTTTGCCCGGACTGCCAGCGCGTCCGGAGCAGCGAGAAAGGAGAACGTCGTGACAAGTGAGGAAATTGTAAAGGCATTTATGACAGAAAAGGAAATCGTGCAGTCGCTGCGGTATTGCAGCGACCAGGACTGCATTGACTGCGCAGCTTGCAAATACTTTGGTTACGGGGATTGCCTAGAACGCTTATTGTCCGCCGCAGCCGACCTGATCGAGCGCCTGCCCGCCAGAGGCGAAATGATGAAAGGTACATCGAACTTTGACAAGCTGTGCCATCAGGTTTACAACGCCGACGGCAACGGTCGTGACTACATCGGAAAGGCTACTGGAGCGACGTGCAGGCTCTGCAAAAGTCCGCTCTATGCGTATTACTGCGAGGAACGGTTGTATCTCGTTGAGTGCAAAACCTGCGAAATGAAAGCATTGGTGAAGGCAGAAAACCCACAGGTGGCAGCATACAGAGCTTTTGAAAGTGAGGTAAAGTGATGGAGAGGTTGACGTTTGAAGGGAACTTCTGCGACATCTCGCAGTGTAGGAATGTTCCGGGCGGAAGCTTCTGCGAGGATGGCGCGTGCTACCAGAAAAAAGTGTGGGAGCGGCTCAAGCAGTTTGAGGACACCGTGCGAGCACCAGAGCTTTTTTTCAAGATGTACGGCGAACTTCCCCTTTTGGAGTCTGCGATTAAACACTACAGCAGCCACGACCGCATGAAAGAACTTGCTAAGGCTGACAAGGACGGGCGCGTGGTGCTGCTTCCATGCCGGGGCGATGCAGACATTGTTCTCATGCGAAACGGCATCGCTTTCAAGCCAGACCACTGGAATATCCATCTTACCGCGTTTGCAGAAAATCAGCCGACACCGAGCGGAAGGACGGTTGCCTTGTCCGATCTTAGCGAAGTTCAGGAATCAATGGAGGGCAAGAAGGATGGCTAAGCGCATAACCAAAGCGCAGTTGAGACAACTCTATCAGGCTCAGCTCATCGATAACGACGAATATCTGAGACTTTTAAAAGAGTTTTCAGGGATAGAATCCCGGCCGACCACGGAGTACAACCACTACGACGAAAATGGCGAGTTTATTGGTAGCAGCGTGGACACCGATCTTTCTGACCTGCTGGACGAGGCTGGCGTGGAGGTGCAGGACGATTTCGAGAAGATGGAGATAAGGGAAGATGAAACTTCGTGAGTTCAAGTTCAACGAATTGAAGAATCCGCTTTCGCCTGTAAATCTCTGCGTAAAAGATGAGAAACGCATCTATGAGGAATGCTCGATAGGCGAGACGCTTCGTTCCTTGCCGCTTGAACTTGCAGACCGGGAGATCAAAGAAGCGCGCTGGTTTTTCAACACATTAGTTATCGAATTGGAGGAAGCAAAAGATGGCTAAGCCGAAAAAGCTGGGTATGCCAGCCGCCTATACCTCGAACGCCAGAGCTGATTTCCTGCGCCGCCCGAAATCGGCAGAACGTCGGAAATGGACTGTCGCAAGCGACGATCGGCCGGCACGTATGGAACAGAAACGGATGGAACGTGAAAAGGAGGCTAAAGGATGACTGCTTATATTCTGAAACTGGACGCTTTACGTGCAATACAAAAACAGAGGTGTGCAAACACCAGCCCTGCGCAAAATTCGATGCTTGATCGTATTCGTTGTGACATCGTAACGCTTCCCGCCGCCGACGTTGCGCCGAGGGCGAGTGGGCAGTGGATTTTACGCCATACCGCAACTGGTAATCCGTACACAGAGTGTTCAAATTGCTGCACGGATTTCAGTTTTAAGACAGATAAGGGAACCATCGCAAAACTCGATATGCGAGGTATGCCATACTGTCCGCACTGCGGCGTAAAGATGGAGAGAGGAATCGAGCCATGACGAGAAAACGCGCAGTTAAGCTGCTGATGAGCTACGGCTACGACCGCAACACTGCAACACGCGCCCTCGACAAGAAACAAAGGTGGGTGCCGAACAAGGAGGTGGCCGTGCACGGTCTCTTGGTCTGCTGCCTAGCGAAGGTCACCGAGGTATACTTTGCCGCGTCCTTCGCGGAGCGGCGCATGATCCAATGCGTGCAGGAATTTGCATCTTCCATCAGATTGGAGGCGAACCACGATCAGCCGAGTGATTGAGCTGCGCGCGGGCAACCGTGTCCGTGCGATAGAGCTTGCCTCGCGGCCGCCGCAATCCGGCGGCCGTGCAGCGCGGCAATTTGAAACCAGCCTGGTACAGGAGGCCGTTAATATCAAAACAGCGTGCATGCGGCTTGAGTTCTTGCTTTACGCAAACTTCAGCCCGCAAGACTGGTTTGTGACGCTCACCTATGATGGTGAGCACCTTCCACCGAACTATGAGGCGGCGCGAAAAAATGCACCGGCCTACTTTCGTAAAGTCCGCGAGGCAAGGCGCATCCGAGCAATGCCTTTTGGATACATATATGTAATGGAGGGTATGCACGGAGATCACCGCATACATCATCATTTTGTCATCCACCGCGCGGATGGGGATGAAATGCTTGTGCGGCATTTTTGGCAGAAAGGCGCTGTCGACATCCGGACCATTGAGGATTTCGGTGGATACCGGAAACTCGCGAGGTATCTTACTAAGGAGCCACGCAAAACCGGCAAACTCCGCGTCGGCCAGCGGATGTGGACGCCGAGCAAGGGGCTGATCAAACCAGAGCGGCTGGACGTCGAGCTGCCGCCTGGCGCGCACTACTTGCCGCCGATCGGAGCAGTCCCATTCGAGGGCGAAAAGTTCCCGGAGCGAATCGATAACACTTTTGGTTCATACGTGCTGTATGATTTTGAAATCCCGGAAAATTAAACATCACATATTCATTTTAGCTTGAAACAATCTATAACTTATCGGAAAGGTGGAACAAAAGTCTTGCAAAACAAAAATGCACATGATATACTGTTAGTGTCAGCAGATGGCAGATTGGTTTGCCCGCTGTGCGGACGGCCGACGCAGCAGCGCGTGCGGCCGAGTACGAGGCTGACGGACTTCCCGCTGTACTGCAAGATGTGCAAGCGAGAGTCGATCGTGAATATGAGCCAGAGCCAACGCCTGAGTGCTAGAGCCAGCGCCAAGTGATTTTGACCGTGAAAACGGAAGATCATTTGGCGCTTTTGTTCTGCACCTGAGGTGATAGCCGGGTGGCATGAGCGCCATGATCTCCGCGTGAGGTCGTGGCGTTTTTTGATTTGTCGATGGATTACAAAAGCAAACGCTGGCTGTGCCTGCGGGACGCGATCCTGCGGCGCGACGGCTACAGATGCCGAGAGGCCAGCCGCTATGGGCGCAACGAGATGGCGACCACAGTTCACCACGTTTACCCGGTTGACGATTTCCCCGGCTGGCAGTGGTGCCGTTGGAACCTGATCGCTGTAAGCCAGCAGGCACACAACAGCTTTCACGATCGGGCGACCGGGAAACTGACCGAGCGCGGCCTCGCATGGCAACGGCGAGTGATCCCCCCTCTCGATTCGCCGCCGCCGTTTTAGCCGAAGCACCGGAGTGGGGCGGTTTTTCCGACGGCGGAAAAATCAGCGGAGGGGGTACGCAGGCGGTCAGAGGCGTGCGCGGGACGCGCGCGAAATGGAATTGCGCGACGCGGGCGCAAACGACGCGGGCGCGCAAAGCCACCTGCTGCAAAAACATATCGGAGGCTGTGCCGGGCGGAAAGCCCGCAGTGAGCCATAGTTAACCTCCTACTGGGCGCGGAAGATTGGGGACCTCCGCGTCTGGCAGAGCCTCCGAGGAAAGGATGAGCCATGGCGCGCGAGGACATGATCCGGCAGGACATGCAGCTTGTCGGGACCTACAACGAGATATTCGAGCCGACGATCAAGCAGCTTGCAAAGACCGAACGCGAGCTTTCCCGCGCCGAAAAGGAGTGGAAAACCCAGGGCGGCCAGCGCGTGTGCACGATGGTTAATAAAACCGGCGCGGAATATACGGCGAAAAGCCCGTACTGGACGGCGGTCGAGGATCTCCGCGCCACAGTGCAGAGCCTACGCAACCAGCTTGGTCTTACCGCAACCGGGCTGAGCAAGGCTCGCGCTAAGAATGCCCAGCCGGCCCCTGGGCAAAGCAGGCTGGAGCGGATGCTCGAAGACGCACATAGCCATGCCATCGAGCACGCTGCACAATATCAGCGCGACGTTGAGAATTTTGTGCAGTCCGTGCTTTCCGGCGAATCTGGTCTATGCGAGGACGCAGTGCTCGCCTGCAAGCGATACGTGTCCGATTTGGGCACCGGAAAGTGGGAGTTCCGTGCTGAGCCCGCGAACGATATCATTGCCATCATCGAGACGATGATTTGCCACCAGCAGGGTGAATTCCTCGATGCCACTCCACTCCGCGGTACGCCGTTTCTCCTGCTCCCCTATCACAAGTTTATCGTGTATAACGTTATGGGCTTTTATCTCCCAGACACGAAGATCCGGCGCTTCAAGGAAGCCGTTGACTTCATCCCGAGAAAAAACGTCAAAACAACCTTTGCGGCGGCCCTGGCCTTCGCGCTGGCGCTTTACGAACGAGAATCCGGCTCCAAGGTCTACGCCGTTGGCGGCGCGTTACGTCAGACGAAGGAAGTATTCTTGTTTTTAAAATACAACCTCGCCAGACTGCGAATCACAACCGATGACGACCCCGTTCAGGGACTGCGCGTGATCGATAATAACGCGGAACGCTCAATTTCTGGCGACATCGGAAGCGGCATGGTGTCCATTGATGCACTCGCGGCGAACCCGGATAAGCAGGACTCGTTTAACTGTAACATCGTGATCGCAGACGAGGCACACACCTACAAAAGCCCGCAGCAATACCAGATCCTCAAAGACGCGACCAAGGCGTACACAAATAAGCTTGTAATCGTCATCAGCTCCAACGGACCGCATGCGCGCGGCTTCCTCCTAGGCCATCTGGAGTATTGCCGGAAAATCCTGCGCGGGACTGTTACCGGCGATGCCGCTGATTCTGTGTTTTGCTTTTTATGTTCTGCCCCGACCATGGAAAACGGCGATGTTGATCTATCAGATCCTGCTGTGTTAAAGGCAGCCTCGCCTGGCTGGGGCTATTCCATCCGGCCGCAGGACATGATCAATGACGCAGCCATGGCAGCCGAAAACCCGACGCTTCGACCGGAGTTTTTGAACAAGTCTCTGAATGTCACCACAAATGCTGTGAAGGCATGGTTCAACATTGCGGAGTTCCGCAAGAGCGACGAACGGTACAGCTGGACGCTTGCGCAGCTGGCAAAACTGCCGATCCGGTGGTATGGCGGCACAGACCTGTCGAAGCTGTACGATCTGACGGCCGGTGCGCTGTTCGGTCACTACAAGGGCGTGGACATCATCATCCCGCACTGCTGGTTTCCTCGGCCTGCCGCGATGGTCAAGGCGCAGCAGGATCAGATCCCGCTGTTCGGCTGGCAGGAAGACGGATGGCTCGACATGACGAATTTCGCGGTAACGAATTATCACGACGTGGTGATGTGGTACAAAAAGCTCCGCGAGGACGGTTTTAAAATCCGCCGCGTCGGGCACGACCGGAAGTTCTGCCGGGAGTATTTCGTCGAGATGAAACAGGAGCACTTCCCAATTAAAGACCAGCCGCAGCTGTTTACACGGAAGTCCGAGGGATTCCGCTACATTGAGAACAGCGCGAAAAAAGGGACGCTGTATTATCTCCACGCCGAACCGTTTGAATACTGCGTACAGAACGTTGCCGGCATTGAGAAGGCGGACGATATGGTGATGTACCAGAAGATCGAGCCGAACCTACGCATTGACGTTTTTGACGCCGCCGTGTTTGCGGTGTGCGCCTATTTGGAGGATCTGACCGCCAGCAACAAGGCGGCCGGATGGTATGACAAAAAAGACGGAAAGGATGATGATGCCGATTGAAAGTCAAGGTGCAGCGCAGATCTGCGC
>OHTU01000081.1_pt1 | contig 36546 bp, 29 predicted proteins | sample 1578961 | NCBI WGS metagenome assembly OHTU01 (sample SAMEA3879582, study PRJEB24766) | human gut metagenome | biome: human-associated habitat; feature: feces | place: USA | collected 1985/1987 | reverse complement strand
CCAGCCTGCTGGCCGTTTCTGCCGTGTCCCAGTACCTCATCCGCACCAAGAAGAGCACGGCCATGGCCCTCATCCTTGAGAGTGCCGAGCCCCACGAGGTGCACCACTTTGCCACCCTGCTGGGCTACGGTGCCTGCGCCGTCAACCCCTATCTGGCCCACGACACCATTGCCCAGCTCATCGACGAGGGTCTGCTGGACAAGGATTACTACGCCGCCGTGGACGACTACAACAAGGCTGTGCTGAACGGCATCGTGAAGATCGCCTCCAAAATGGGCATCTCCACCATTCAGAGCTACCAGAGCAGCCAGATCTTTGAGGCGGTCGGCATCTCCAAGGATGTCATCGACAAGTACTTCACCGGCACGGTCAGCCGTGTGGGCGGCATCGGTCTGGAGGACATTCAGGCGGATGTGGAAGCTGCCCACAACGCCGCCTTTGACCCGCTGGGTCTGGACATCAACATGGAGCTGGCCGACGGCGGTGCTCACAAGTTCCGCAGCGGCAAGGAAGAGCACCTCTTCACCCCGCAGACCATCCATCTGTTCCAGAAAGCCTGCTTCACGGGCGACTACAAGGCCTTCAAAGACTTCACCCGCACCGTGGACAACATGGGTGCCGAGGGCATGCACCTGCGCAGCCTGCTGGACTTCAGCTATGACCCCAACGGCGGCATTCCCCTTGAGGAGGTGGAGCCTGTCAGCTCCATCGTCAAGCGGTTCAAAGCCGCTGCCATGAGCTACGGTGCCCTGAGCAGCGAGGCCCACGAGACCATCGCCATCGCCCTGAATCGTCTGGGCGGCCGGAGCAACACCGGCGAGGGCGGTGAGCCCGAGGAGCGCTACCAGAGCGAGAGCAACTCCAAGATCAAGCAGGTAGCCTCGGCCCGCTTTGGTGTGACCAGCAAATATCTGGTCTCCGCCGAAGAGATCCAGATCAAGCTGGCACAGGGCGCAAAGCCCGGCGAGGGCGGCAACCTGCCCGGTGCCAAGGTGTATCCGTGGATCGCCAAGACCCGCCACAGCACCACCGGCGTGGGCCTGATCTCTCCCCCGCCCCACCACGATATCTACTCCATCGAGGATCTGGCAGAGCTGATCTACGATCTGAAAAACGCCAACCGCAGCGCCAACATCAACGTCAAGCTGGTCAGCGAAGCCGGTGTGGGCACCATTGCCGCCGGTGTTGCCAAGGGCGGCGCACAGGTCATTCTGGTGTCCGGCTATGACGGCGGCACCGGTGCTGCGCCCCGCACCTCCATCAAGCACGCAGGTCTGCCTTGGGAGCTGGGCATCGCCGAGACCCACCAGACCCTGATCCTGAACGGTCTGCGCACCCGCGTGCGCATTGAGAGCGACTCCAAGCTGCTGTCCGGCCGGGATGTGGCCATCAGCTGCATGCTGGGTGCCGAGGAGTTCGGCTTCGGCACTACCCTGCTGATGGCCGAGGGCTGCGTGATGATGCGCGTGTGCAATCTGGACACCTGCCCCATGGGCATCTGCACCCAGAACCCCGAGCTGCGCAAGAACTTCAAGGGCAAGCCGGAGTACATCATCAACTACCTCACCTTTGTGGCAGAGGAGCTGCGAGAGTACATGGCAAAGCTGGGCGTGCGCACCGTGGACGAGCTGGTGGGCCGCACCGACCTGCTCCATGTCAAGCCCAGCGCTGCCGGCAGCCGTGCCGCCAAGATGAATCTGGACTGCATCCTGCACAACCCCGCCATTGCAAACAGCAACGTCCACTTTATCAAGGAGGACAGCTACGACTTCCATCTGGAAAACACGCTGGACATGAAGGTGCTGATGAAGAAGTTCAAGCTGGGCAGCAAGGCTCCCCAGAGCGTCAGCCTGAATGTTTCCAACGTGGATCGCGCCTTTGGTGCCATCTTTGGCAGCGAGATCACCCGCAAATACGGCAACGACCTGCCGGACGATGTGTACACCGTGCACTGCAACGGTGCAGGCGGCCAGAGTTTTGGTGCCTTTATCCCCAATGGTCTGACGCTGGAGCTGGTGGGTGACTGCAACGACTATATGGGCAAGGGTCTTTCCGGCGGCAAGATCATCGTGCGCCCGCCGCAAGGCATCGACTTCAAGCCCGAGGAGAACATCATCACCGGCAACGTGGCGCTGTACGGCGCTACCAGCGGCAAGGCGTTCATCTCCGGCGTGGCCGGCGAGCGCTTCTGCGTGCGCAACAGCGGCGCGACCGCCGTTGTAGAGGGCGTGGGCGACCACGGCTGCGAGTACATGACCGGCGGCACCGTGGTGGTGCTGGGCCAGACCGGCAAGAACTTTGCAGCCGGTATGACCGGCGGCATTGCCTATGTGCTGGACGAAAACTGGGACTTCTACCAGCGGGTGAACAAGGAGACCGTCAGCCTTGAGCCGGTGGAGCACAAGTACGATGTTGCCACCCTGAAGGAGCTGATCCGCGCCCATGTGGAGGCCACCGGCTCTCCGCGCGGCAAGGAGATCTTGGATAATTTCAGTGCGTTCCTGCCCAAATTCAAAAAGGTGCTGCCTTACGATTACGACCGCATGCTGCGGGTCATCGCCTCGGTAGAGGAGCGTGGTCTGGACGGCGAGCAGGCACAGATCGAAGCATTCTATGCAGTGCAGAAGCATAAGTAAGGAGGGGCAGCAGCATGGGTAAGACAACAGGATTTATGGATTATGCGCGCAAAACCAGCACGGACGTTGCGCCGCTGGAGCGCCTTGAAAATTTTAACGAGTTCCACATCTGGCTCTCGCGGGAGCAGCAGCAGACGCAGGCCGCCCGCTGCATGGACTGCGGCGTGCCCTTCTGTCAGGCGGGCATGATGATCGGCGGCATGGCCTCCGGCTGTCCGCTGAACAACCTCATCCCGGAGTGGAACGATCTGGTGTACCACGGCAAGTGGGAGCTGGCGCTCCACCGCCTGATGGCCACCAACCGCTTCCCGGAGTTTACCAGCCGGGTGTGTCCCGCCCTGTGCGAGGCCGCCTGCACCTGCGGGGATGTGACCGGCAGCAGCGTCACCGTGCGCGAAAACGAGCACGCCATCATCGAGACGGCCTACGCCAAGAACTGGCTGACCGCCACCCCGCCGCCGACCCGCACCGGCAAGAGCGTTGCCGTGGTGGGCAGCGGCCCTGCGGGGCTTTCGGTGGCAGAGTACCTGAACAAGCGCGGCCACGCCGTTACGGTGTTTGAGCGCGCCGACCGTGTGGGCGGTCTGCTGATGTACGGCATCCCCAACATGAAGCTGGATAAGGCGGTCATCGAGCGCCGGGTCAAGCTGATGCAGGCCGAAGGTGTTGTGTTCCGCACCGGCATGGATGTAGGCGGCGCCGTGCCCGCCGAGCAGCTGCTGGCAGATTTTGATGCCGTAGTGCTGTGCTGCGGCGCAAAAAAGCCCCGCGACCTGAACGTGCCCGGCCGGGACGCCAAGGGCGTGCACTTTGCCGTGGACTACCTGACCAGCGTGACCAAGAGCCTGCTGGACTCGGGTTTTGCAGACGGCAAGGCCATCAATGCAGCCGGCAAAAACGTACTGGTCATCGGCGGCGGCGACACCGGCAACGACTGTCAGGGCACTGCCCTGCGGCAGGGCTGCACCGACCTGATGGCGCTGGAAATGATGCCGCAGCCCCCTGTCGAGCGCACCGCCGCAAACCCGTGGCCGGAGTGGCCCCGGGTGCTGAAGGTGGACTACGGCCAGACCGAGTGCATTGCCAAGTTCGGCAAGGACCCGCGCGTGTACCAGACCACCGTCAAGGAGTTTTTGAAGGATGAGGCCGGCAACCTGACCGGTGCCGTCATCAGCTGCCTGAAGCCGGAGCGCGACCCCGAGACCGGCCGCACCAGCATGGTGCCCACCGGCAAGGAATTTACCTACGACTGCCAGCTGGCGTTTATCGCCGCAGGCTTTACCGGCTGCGAAAACTACACAGCCGATGCCTTTGGGGTGGAGCTGACCGCCCGGGGCAATGTAGCCGACCACAGCTTTAAGACCAACGTGGACAAGGTGTTCGTCTGCGGCGATATGCGCCGCGGCCAGAGCCTTGTGGTGTGGGGTCTGCGCGAGGGCCGCGATTGCGCCGCCGAGGTGGACCGCTGCCTAATGGGCTACTCGAACCTTTAATTTGCCATTCTCTTTCCTATCCTAAACAAGCAGAAGCGGGAGCCCGTTGCAAGGCTCCCGCTTCTGCTTTTGTTGTATGCTGTTTAATTGGTATCGTATTCCGGCTCTGTACTGCCCTCCGGGGGCGTTTCCGGGGTGGTAGGCTCGGTAGCGGCAGGCTCCTCCGGGGTGGTAGTGATCTGCACACTGGGGTCTGCGGCGATATACACGGTGATCACCGTACCCACCGTGACCATAGCGCCCTCTTCCTCGCTGGCAGAGACCACACAGCCCGTAGCGTAGGAGCCATCGTTCACTACCATAAAGCAGCTGGCCACAAGCCCCCGGCTGCTCAGGATCTCAATGGCCTTATCCTGCGATGCACCGATGATCTTGGGCATCTCCACCTTCTCCGGGCCCTGACTGACCACGATCTGGATCACCTCGCCGTTCTCCATCACCTCGCCGGCCTCCGGCTCCTGCCGGATGATCTGCCCGGAAGGCACGGTATCGCTGTACTCCAGCACCGCCCGGAACAGGTACATACTGGTGTACTCGCGGTTATTCTTGATTTGTTCGTAGTCAATGCCCACAAAGTTGGGCACAAGGTTCTGGGGCTTCATTTCCTCGCTGCTGGCAGCTTCCGAGCTCGGCTCCGAAGAGGGAGTTTGTTCCTCCTTGCTGCTCACGATGCCCCACAGGGTGAGCAAGATCAAAACGGAAAGCAGGATCAGGATGCCCGCCAGCAACCCCTTCAAACTGAGCAGATGTTCCCTGCTCTGCGCGCTCTGCTCTGCCCGCACCGGATGCATCGGGGTCTCCGGCTTCATGGTGCGGGTCAGCTCGGCGGTATATTCCTTGGAAGAAAGCGCCTGATACAGCTGCGGCACGGTCTGGATGCGCTCCATGACCTTGAGCCGCAGCCCCAGCTGCAATACATCGGAGACATAGGCCGGTACGGCAGGCTCTACGGTGCGTGCCCGGGGGTTAGAGTCCGACACCACGCGCTGAGCAGCGGGCATGGGTGCCTGCCCGCACACCATGCGGTAAAAGACGGCGGCAAGGCTGTATTCGTCGGTGTAGCGCCCCTCAAACTCGGCGGTGGTGTACTGCTCCGGCGCGGAGTAACCCTCGTACAGCTGCTCGTGCAGACCGCTGCCTGCGGTGCGCAGACCCACGGTGGCGTACCCGGCCAGACGACAGCGGCCATCCGACATTACCCGGATATTCTCCGGGCAGATGCCGCGGTGCACCAGCCCTGCCTTGTGCATGGCCGCCACGCCCTCAAACACCGGGCACAGCATGGCGCAGGCCTCCTCTGCCTGCACCGGAGCGGGACGGTTTTCCAGCCACTGCTCCAGCGGGGTGCCGCCCAGGTTTTCCAGCACCGCATACACGGTATTGTTGGCCTCCACCACGTCCAGCACGGCCTCCAGACCGCTGGCGGGGGTAATGCGTTGGATGGCGCGGTACAGGTCTGCAAAGTCCATGCGGGTGGTCTTGAACAGTACCTCGCTCCCCTGCTTGGGGCGCAGGACGCAGTCCGCACCCCGTTCCGCAGAAAGGGTGACGGGCAGGTACTCTTTGATGGTCACCCGGAAAGCACCCAGATTCTCCACGCCGCTGTACAGCACACCCTCGCCGTCCAGACTGCGCATCTCGCCCACGGTGTAGCGCCCGGCCAGCACCGTGCCCACCGGCAGGCAGCCCGCCGGGTTGCATCCCTCTAAGATCTTCCCGCAATGGGGACAGACGGTCGCCGCAGGCGGCAGTTCCCCCATGCAGAACGGACACAGGCGTTTTTGCTCCATAGTGTTCTCTCCCCTTCCAAACTTCTATACATTTTATTGTATCATAGTGTTCCCCGCCGTGCAAGCTGTCCGCATTTTGGTGCACACGCAAAAAAGACCGGGGCCCGCAGCCCAAAGGGCTGACAGGCTCCGGTCTTAAAGATGCAAGGGGTTTCCCTTATGCTGCGCTTAGTGGATGAACACAGGGCCCAGCGGGTTTGCAATGGGACTTACATAGCCGCCCAGCAGCTTGGGGATAGCAAGGCTGATGTCGGGGATGTAGGTCAGCAGCAGCAGTGCAATGAACATGCACAGGTAGAACGGCAGGGTTGCCTTGACTACCTTCTCCATGGGACGCTTTGCAACGGCAGAGCCGATGAACAGAACGGAGCCAACGGGAGGAGTCAGCAGACCGATGCCGCAGTTCAGAACCACGATGATACCGAACTGGATGGGATCGATGCCGATGGAGGTGGCGATGGGCAGCAGGATGGGGGTAGCGATCAGGATGATGGGAGCCATATCCATGATCATGCCCAGCACCAGCAGGATCAGGTCGATGAGCAGTGCAATGATGTAGGGGTTATCGGTGAGGTCGGTGATGGCGGTTGCTGCCAGATCAGGCACATGCAGCATGGTCAGGCAGTTGCCGAACACTGCAGAGGTAGCGATCAGGATCAGCACGATGGACAGGGTGTTGACGCACTCGTCCAGAGCGTGCCACACGCCCTTCCAGTCCAGACCCTTATAGACGAACACGGAAACGAGCAGAGAGTAGATAACGGCGATAGCAGCGGACTCGGTAGCGGTAAACACACCGCCGACAACGCCGAACACCACGATGATGACAGCGGCCAGTGCCCAGATGGAAGTGCCCAGCTGCTTGACAAAAGCCTTGATGCTGAAGGGATCACCCTTGGGGTAGTTGCGCTTGACCGAGATGATGTAGGAGCCGATCATCAGCACGATAGCCAGCAGAGCGCCGGGCAGGTAACCGGCCAGGAACAGGCTGCCCACGGAGATACCACCGGCGGTGGTAGCGTAGATGACCATGTTATGGCTGGGGGGAACCAGCAGACCCTCGCAGGAGGAGGTGATGGTAACAGCGGTGGAGAAGTCTGCGCCGTAGCCCTGATCCACCATCATGGGGATCATGATAGAACCGATGGAAGCGGTATCGGCGGAAGCAGAACCGGAAATGCCGCCGAAGAAGTAGGAAGCCACGATGTTGACCATGGCCATACCGCCGCGCATCCAGCCCACGCAGGCGTCAGCCAGTGCGATCAGCTTTTCAGAGATGCCGCCGGAGCCCATGAGCACACCCATGGTGATGAAGAACGGCACAGCCATCAGGCTAAAGGAGGAGATGCCCTTGACCATCAGGCGGCAGACGTCGGTCAGTGCCTGACCCTGCACCAGCATGCACAGCACGCTGGACAGACCAACGGCGTATGCAATGGGGAAGCGCAGGAAGATCATAACAAAGAAGCTGACAAGAAGGACAATGATTGCCAGTGTCTGAACTGTCATATTACATTTCCTCCTTTACAAAAAAGCTCTTGATGTGGTTGTACAGCGACTCGATCTCGAAGATGATCATGGCAACACCGGCCAGCGGCACCGGAAAGTACATCCAGAAGCGGCTCAGCCAAGGCATGGAAACATAGAAGCCACGGCCGCCCAGCGTGGTGGCGTAGTTCCAGCCGACCGCCATCATCACCACACCAAGGATCATCACGGCCACGTCAGACAGGATGTCCAGCGCCTTGACCACTTTCTTGGGCAGGTACATATCAAAGGCAGTCATGCGGATGTGTGCGCCGCGGCGGATGGCCAGCGCAGCGCTCAGCACAGCCATGTAGCTCATGCAGGTCAAAACGACCTCCTCAGACCAGGAGGGGTCCGGAATAAAGGGGACGTAACGGCCAATGACCGACATCGTGGTAATGAGGATATCTGCGATCAGCAGGATCTTGCAGATGAACAGAACCACCTTGTAGGTAAAGTCGTACGCCGGTCTGATCTTATCCAGAGTGGTAAAGATTTTCGGCATAGAAATTCCTCCATATAAAAACCCGGCGAAGCCTGCGGGCGTATTCCCGTGGGCCCCCGCCGGGCAATGTACTACTTAGATTGGATGGAAAGCCAGCTTATGCCTTCATGTCCAGCAGCTTCTGGTACAGCTCAGCCTGATCAGAGGTGTTGTCCTTGATGACCTTAGCGCAAGCTTCCTGCCAGGGAGTCTTGTCGTCCACATCCACAACGTTGCAGCCGGAGGAGCGCAGCTCTTCCAGAACCTTGTTCTCAGCGGTCTCAGACAGATCAGCGTTGAACTTCTGGGTGTCGGCAGCAGCAGCCATAACGGCAGCCTGCTGGTTAGCGGTCAGCTTGCCCCATGCGTTGTCGGTGATAACAGCCTGCACAGCGCCCAGAGTGTGGCCGTCCAGGATCAGGTTGTTAGCAACCTCGGGGAAGGCATTGGACTTGTAGTTTGCGATGGGCTGCTCAGCGCCATCCACAACGCCGGTCTGCAGTGCGCTGTACAGCTCGCCGAATGCAACGACGGTGGGGTTAGCGCCCAGACCCTCGACCATGCCGTTCATAACAGGGTCGTTGGACACACGCAGCTTCATGCCCTTCAGATCATCGATGGTTGCAACGGGCTTGACGGTGAAGAAGTGACGGAAGCCCTCCTCGCCGTAGAACAGGCCGCGAACGGGCAGGCCCAGTTCCTGAGGCTCGTTCAGGAACTCAGGAGCCAGATCGCTGTTGGCAAAGTTCCAGAAGTGAGCGCGGTTGTTGAAGGTGAAGGGGATGGACAGCAGCTTGGACTTATTGCAGCCGTAGCTGGTCAGAGCGAAAGCAGAGATACGGCTGATATCAATGGAGGTAGAGCCGCCCAGAATAGCGTCCAGAACGTCGTTCTCAGAGCCCAGAACACCGGAAGCCTGCACATCGACGACCACAGAACCGCCGCTCAGCTCCTCGACCTTCTCCTTGAAGTGAGAACCGGTCTGGCCAACGATGGTATCCAGCGGGTTGACCTCGGCGTAGACCAGAGTCACCTTGGGATCGTTGGCAGCAGCTGCTGCATCACCGGCAGCAGCAGAAGCAGAAGCTGCGGTAGAGGTGGAAGCAGCGGTAGAAGTGGAGCCGCTCTTGGAACCACCGCAGGCGGTCAGAGCAACAGCAGCAGTAGCTGCACCGGCAACGGCCATAAAGCTACGACGAGAGATCATTTTCATAGGAATCGTCCTCCTTAAATAATTGTGAAATTCTCCGGGCGCACAGGTGCCGGAGCTTTCGTTCATTGACTGTACACACTTTAGCAAATTTTCCGAAATGAAACAAGAGCTTTCGAAAAATGTCCTATTTTTCGAAAGAATGTCAAGATTGTTTTTGACACATTGCACAATCGCTTTCCGTCTTGTTTGTGCAACACTACTGACCAGTTGGATACATTCCTGCATTCATAGCAAAAAACAACACCCCGAAAAATGTCCGTCCGGGCACTTCTCGGGGTGTCTTTTTCAGCTTTTCTGTATCCGGTCGATCAGTTCCTGCTGGGCAGAGAACGCATCATACATGGGCTGTACCGCTGCGCGGAAGCGGGCTTTTTCGGCCTCGTCCAGTTCGGTGACGCAGATGCCCCGCTTGCGCATATTCTGCTCTGCGTTCGCCTCCCGCCGTGCCCAAAGCTCCCGCTCTGTCTGTGCGCTCTCCCGGGCGCAGGCGCGGATCACCTCCGGGAAGCTCTCGTCCAGCGCGGCAAGCTTTTCCATCACCGCCGGGCTGGCCAGCTGCACCTCCGGCACCCGGGTGTGCTCGTCCTTCAGGAAAAAGGGTGCTACCTCGTAGTGTCCCATCACTTCGTAGCTGGGCCAGTTGTTCTCTGCCCCATCGATCTCGGCATTATGCAGGGCGGCATATACCTTGCTGTACACCACCTGCGCCGGCTTTGCGCCCAGTGCGGTGATCATGTCGCTCATCATGTCCGACTCCTGCACCCGGATGGTCAGCCCCTGCAAATCATCCAGCCCGGTCACCTTTTCCCGGGTGTAGAAGCTACGCACACCGGCGTCAAACCACGAAAGCCCTACTAAGTCCATCCCGTCCAGCATGGCCAGAAACTCATCGCCGATGTCGCCGTCCAGCACCCGCCACATCTGCTGGGCATCGCTGTACAGGTAAGGCAGCTGCAACACGCTGAGCTCCGGCTCGTACTCTGCCAGCTGGCTCAGGGACACGCGGGAAAAATCCACCCCGCCGAACTGCATCTGCTGGATGACGCTCTGCTCTGCGCCCAGCTCTGCCCCGCTGTAAACCAGCACCTTCACCCGGCCGCCCGTGCGCTGCGCCACAAGCTCGGCAAAGGCCTTTGCCGCCTTGCTGGTAGGGTAGTCCTCCGGCTGGTTCTCCGCATAGCGCAGAATGAGCGGCTTCTCCTGCTGCGAAGAAGCAGACTGCGCCGTACAGCCTGTAACTGCCAGCGCCGGGGCTGCCGCAAGCAGACGCAGCAGCTGACGGCGGGTCACAGCCGCGCCTCCCGGGCTGCCTTTGCCGCTTCCTTCCGGTACTGAGTGGGGGTCATACCGGTGCGCTTTTTAAAGGCGCGGGCAAAGTAACTGGCGTCCTCGTAGCCCACCATGGAGGCCACCTCCGCTGCGGAGCGGAAGGGGTCGGCCAGCAGTTCTTTAGCTGCGTTGATGCGCAGCTCGGTCAGACAGTCCAGAAAATTCATCTTCTGGTATTTTTTGAACTGCGCCGAAAGGTACGCCGGGCTGATGTGCAAAATTTCGCTCACGCTGTCCAGCGAGAGGTCGGCCATATAGTTATCTTCCATATACTTGCGCACATGGTCCATCACCAGTGCGTTGCGGTCGCTCTCCCCTTCCCCGGCGGGCTCGGTCTCCTGCTCCGGGGCGGTTTCCGGCTCCGGGGCTTCCGCAGCCAGCTCGGCCAAGCGGCGGCCGGCCTCGATCTGCCGGATAGCGCGGCGGATGGCGGCCTCGGTCTCGTCCGGGTCCACCGGCTTCAGCAGATAGTCGCAGGCGCCCAGATGCACCGCCTCGTGGGCGTACTGGAACAGGCTGTACGCCGTGATGAAGATCACCTTGCACTCCGGCCGCTGCTCCAGCACCGCGCGGGCGGCATCCAGGCCGTTCATGCCCGGCATCTCGATGTCCATCAAAATCAGGTCTGCTTCCCAGAGCACAGCGGTATCGGCGGCTTTGCGGCCGTTTTCCGCCATCTCCACCGTCACCTCATGCTCGAACCGGCGCATGACGATATCCACCAGCGCCTCCCGCTCCATCCTCTCATCATCCGCGATCAACAGACGAATCATTCCTCAAATTCCTCCTCATTCTCCACCAGCGGCAGATACAGGATCACCGCAGTTCCCCGCCCCGGCCGGGAGCGCACCACCACCCGGCAGCGGGCATCCAGCAACCGCAGGCGGGCGGCCACGTTATAAATACCGATATGTTCCCAGCGGGGTGCGGGCTGCTCCAATGCCGTGCGCAGCTGTTCCAGCTGCTCCGGCTCAATGCCAACGCCGTTGTCCAGCACCCGGATGCACAGCAGACCTTTTTCCCGCAGGGGAATCATGCGGATGCGCACCACGCCGCCCTCTTCCTTGGGGCAGATGCCGTGCTTGAAAGCGTTTTCCACGATAGGCTGCAAGATAAAGGACGGCACCATAGTCTCGGTCAGATCCAGCGAATCCGAGAACGCCCACTCCATCTGCACCCGGTCGCCAAAGCGCACATGGTAGATGGAATAGTACTCATCCACAACGCGCACCTCCCGGGAGAGGGGCACCTGCTCATCGTTGCTCATCAGGCTGTAACGCAGCAGATGGGAAAGCGCCATGATGAGCGCCTGCGTGCGGTAGGCGGACTCTGTGCCCGCCATCTGCTGGATGACGTTCAGGGTGTTGAACAAAAAATGCGGGTCGATCTGGCTGCGCAGCTGCTGTAACCGACTGCGCTCCATGCGGTTCTGCAGTTCCAGCGCCTCGGTCTTTTGGCGATGCAACTCCCGCTCGATCTCGTTTTTCTCCTGTAAGGTGCTCACCTGCTGCGCCATAGAGTGCTTCATGCGGTTGAAGGACTCCGCCAGCTGGCCGATCTCCGGCTGCTTGGGCAGCGGGATGTCCGGGGTATCGAACTGGCTGCGGCTGATAGCGCGGGAGGCCTCGATCATCTGAGACACCGGAGTCAGCAGCTGCATGACCATCAGACCGGAGGCGCAGCCCAGCGCCACGCACAGTGCCACCACCACGATCTGCATCAGGGCGATCCGATCGCCCAGCTCCGAGATCTCGGTGTAAGTAGTCTGGGCATCCAGAATCGAGGCTTTCAGCAGCTGCATGGTGTACTGGCTCAGATACCCGCCGCAGACCGAGACCTTGTTGTAGTACAGCTGGGAAGCCTTTGCTTCCTGCCCACTGGAAAGGTAGCTCTCCAGCTCTTCCAAAAGGGTGTTGTAGCTGCCGTAGGTGGTCTCCACCGCACCGTACAGCACCCACTGCTCATCGCTGACGTTCTGCAAGCCGTCCATATTGGATCGGATGCGCCACAGCCATGCGTTGCTGGTGGAGCAGGCTGCCTGAAGCTTTTCCAGCATTTCCTCAGTCTCGCCGTTCTCCCAGCGGTACGCTTCCAGAATGCTGATGGAGCTTTCCACACCGCCCTGAAAGCGGCTGATGGCGTTAAAGTTGCCCATCTGGTCGTCCTGCACCTGCTGCACCGCCCGCGCCTGATAGCCGTTCAGGGCAAGCTGCAATGCAAAGGCCGCAAAAAAGGCTGCCAAGCACAGCACCATGCGCTGCTTGAGCGTAACGCTGTGCTTCCAGTTGCGCTTTTCCATGCAAGGCTTCCCCCTTTTTCGTAAGGTGTATCTGAAAACAAAGAAAATGACGAATATTTCGCAAGCACAAGCGGGATTTAAGGCAAATAGCCGCAGGAATCCTTTGTGGATTTCAAGGCTGTTTAACGCAAAATCCAGCTGTGCTTGTAGAAATAGACTAAATTTTCGACTTTTCAGATACACCCCAGATAATATCTTATTTTACCACGCCTTGCGGGCGGTTTGCAAGCCGGATGCACCGCCGCCGATGCATCTTTTGCTTGCTTCTTGCCGGTAAATGTGGTACTATGCCCAAAAAGGAGGGTAACTTTATGACCCAGAATGTTTGCGTTTCCGTTCAGATGGACGAAAAAAGCTTTCACGATTTTGCATCTTTTGACCTGCTGCGCCACAACAAGGGCTGGCAGCGTCCGGCGGTGTTCACCGCCATTCTGCTGGTGTGTGCCGGCATCTGCCTGAGCCAGATCGGCAAGCGGGAGGGTGCCGGGCTGCTGACCGCCGTGCTGGCCATCGTAGCCATCGGTCTGCCCGCCGTATACTTCGGTACCTTCTTTGCCAACCTCTCCAAGCAGATCAAAAAGCTGGGTCTGCCCCGTCCCTTCTACCGGCTGGAACTGGACGCCGCCGGGCTTTCGGTCTGGATGGCCGGTGAGCAGAACAAGACCGAGCCCACCAACCGCTACACTTGGAACACCGTGTACTGCGCCTACCGCACCAAAGAGGCGGTGTACATCTACGTCCAGAAGAATCAGGCCTATCTGCTGAACGAGAGCATGGATGCCGCATGGAGCCTGCTGGGCAGCGCCCTGCCCGCTGCCAGCCTGCACGACTGCCGGAAATAAGGGCAGCGGAAAATCTATTTTTCTTTCGAACTCCCGGAGCGTCTGCGGACGCTCCGGGAGTTCTATTTTTACATAACAATTTTCACAAAACAAAAACCCACGCTGCGGCAAAGCAAAAGCGCAGCGTGGGTCACGGAAATAGCGTTATAAAGTTTTAGCGGGCCAGAGTGTACTTGTGCAGGGTCTTGCGCACTGCGCCGTTACCAGCGTACAGCTCCTTGACCATGCCCTCGATCTTTTCGCCAAGACCGACAGCGTACAGGTCCACGCCGAACACGTCGGCACGGCTGTACAGAGCCTTCAGGCAGCTGAAGTCCTGCTCGCCTTCCTTGACTTCCAGAGGAGCCACGATGGCCTGCAGCTCAGCCAGCATCGGATCGGGAGAGATCTCGAAGGCCTTGCCGTTGTCATCAATGCCCTTCAGGTAGCGGGCATAACCTGCCAGCACCAGGGGGATCAGCACCAGGTTGGACTTGTCCAGACCGCGTGCCTGATATGCCTTGATGGTCTCGCCGAAGCGGATGGCCAGCTTCTGAGAGGTATCGGTAGCGATACGCTGGGGAGCATCGGGCATAAAGGGGTTGGGCAGACGGCGGTTGATGACAGCGCCGATGAACTCGTAGGGGTTCAGCACGCCGGGATCGACCACAACGGGCATAGCCTCGATATAGCCGATCTTCTGGATAAAGGAGCGCAGATCCTCGTCTGCCATCTCAGCAGAGATGAGGTTGTAGCCCAGCATGCAACCATAGATGGACATGGCAGTGTGCAGGGGGTTCAGGCAGGTGCAGACCTTCATCTTCTCGATCTTATCCACGGTCTCGCGGTCGCAGTACAGCACACCGCCCAGCTCCAGCGGAGGACGGCCGTTGGTGTAGTGATCCTCGATGCACAGGTACTGGGTCTCCTCGGCGTTGACGAAGGGAGCGGTGAAGGTGTGCTTCTCGGTCACGATGGTGTAGTTGTCCTCAAAGCCGTCCTTTGCCAGCATTTCCTGCACCTTTGCGTCCGGGCGCGGGGTGATCTTATCGATCATGCTCCAGGGGAAGGTGATCTTGGTCTCGTCCTGCACATAGGCCAGGAACTCGGCGGGCACCAGACCCTGCTCCACCCACTTTGCAGCGTAGGCGTGGACGGCAGTCTTGACCTTATCGCCGTTGTGAGAGCAGTTATCCATGCTCTGCACGGTCAGGGGCAGCTTGCCGGCCTTGAAGCGCTCGTACAGCAGAGCGGTGACCTTGCCCATGGCCAGCACGGGGGTCAGGCCGCGCTCCAAGTCAGCGGGAGCAACGCCGTAGCCCTTCTCGGTGATGGTAAAGGAGATCATCTGCAGGCTGGGGTTCTGGAAGATCTCCACCAGACGTGCCCAGTCGGCACCGAAGGAGTAGTCAGCCTTCAGGCTCTCGGTAACGGAAGCGATGACCTTCTTCTCGATCTCGCCGGTGGACTTCAGGCAGACCAGCAGGCTCAGGTTATCATAGGGCTGGTAAGCCTTGTCGATGATCTCGTAGTCGAAGCTCTCGGCCACGATGACGCCGCGGTCGTACTTGCCGCTGTTCAGTGCGTCGTTCAGCACGGCAGCGGGGAAAGCGCGGAAGATGTTGCCTGCGCCAAAGTGCACCCAAGTGGGCTCGGCGTGGGTCTTGGCCTTGACAGCCTCGATGTCGAATTTGGGCAGCTCGTAGCCCTTTTCTGCCCACTCGGCGGACAGATTGCCGTTTTTGATATCAGACAGCTTCATAATCATCAGCCCTTCTTTTCTTCATCCAGACGATCCAGCAGATCCCAGATACCCAGCATATACTGGATGCCCAGAGCGCGGTCATACTTGCCATAGCCGGGGCGGCAGACACCGGGGCCTTCCTCCCACAGCTGACGGCCGTGGTCAGGACGGATGTAGCCCTCAAAGCCGCAGTCATGGTAAGCGCGCATCACCTCAATGATGCCGGTCTCGCCGCAGCAGTCGCGGTGCGCAGCCTCAGAGAAGTCGCCGTTGGGGAAGTGGTGGATGTTGCGGACGTGACCGAAGGCAATGCGGTCGCAGTGCTTGCGGATGATCTCGGCACAGTTATTGTTGGGGTTTGCGTTCAGGCTGCCGGAGCACAGGGTCAGACAGTTGTACTCGTCGTCCACCATGCTCAGGAAGCGGTCGATGCTCTCAGCATCCACCAGCAGGCGGGGCAGGCCGAAGATATCCCAAGGAGGATCGTCCATGTGGATGGCCATCTTGATGTCGCACTCGTGGCAGGTGGGCATCAGAGCTTCCAGGAAGTACTTCAGGTTCTCCCACAGCTTCTCCTTGGTGACAGGGGCGTAGGCCTTGAACAGCTCGTCCAGCTTTGCCATGCGCTCCGGCTCCCAGCCGGGGAAGGTCATGTTGTACTTCTCGGTGAAGGACATGATATACTCGGCCATCGCCTTGTAATCGCCCTTGATCTTGTCCTTCTCGTAGAACAGTGCGGTGGAACCATCGCCTACCGGATGGAACAGGTCGGTACGGGTCCAGTCAAAGATGGGCATGAAGTTGTAGCAGATGACCTTGACACCGAACTTGGACAGGTTGCGGATGCACTGCTTGTAGTTCTCGATATACTGGTCGCGGGTGGGCAGACCGATCTTGATATCATCGTGCACGTTGACGGACTCGACAACATCCATGTCAAAGCCGTAGGCGTGGATCTGGTCTGCAACCTTCTGGATCTCGTCGATTTCCCAGATCTCGCCGGGCATCTTGTTGTGCAGTGCCCAGACGATGCTGGTCACGCCGGGGATCTGCTTGATGTCGCTCAGGGTGACGGGGTCGTTGCCCTCGCCATACCAGCGCCAACCCATTTTCATAGGCATAGAGAAGTTCCTCCTGTCGTTATTTATCTTATGGCACGCGCAGTACGCCTGCACGCTCTTCTTGCTTATATTCTAATATATCAGTTATAAAATAGCAATACGCACAATGCCATTTTTTTGTGTTTATTCTTGTATACTTTACACAAAAATGGCAAAATGCCAGTTTTTTAACAAGGTTTTTGGGCAGTGTGCTGCTCTCCTTCCAATCTTCTCCTGTTCCTCCGGCTGGTGCGGCTTTTTGACCGGTTTGCGCAAAAATATGTCCTGCTTCCGTTAAAAGTCCGTTCTGTGGGACATTTGTCCTGTTATACTGCAATTACACCGAGGGACGGCGGCGTCTCCCGCATCAACTGGAAAAGAGAGGCATACTATGGACGAAAACAACTTTGTGGTAAAGACCATCTTCCACGCCCGCGGCAGCTCCGAGGTACTTACCGAAAACTATTTTGCCACCCGGAAGGAGGCTGAAGAATTCTGTGCCCTGACCGACTACGCCATGAAGCTGAACTACGGCGCAGAGCAGCAGCTGGTGACCACCGAGATCGTGGCGCTCTGATCCGCCCGGCGAGCAGCCGGTTGACAATTCCTGTAAAAACCTTTATATTCAAGACACGCAGCGCTCCGCAAAAACCGCCGGGCGCGCCATCTGCTTTTACTTTTATATATAAAGGAGGATCCGCTATGGTTTCACCTGCCAAGTGCATTGCCGGGCGTTCTGTTGCCGATTGGATCGCGGCATATCCCGTGGTCTCTGACCTCTGCGCCCTGAAGGAGACTGCATGGGTAAACCCGGACAAGCTGCCCTTTGCACAGGCTGCGGCTGCCTGCCCGCTGACTTTGGCCGACATTGAGGACGCCGCCGCACGGCTGGAGCGGTTTGCGCCCTATCTTGCCGCCGTCTTTCCCGAGACCGCTGCGGCGGGCGGCATCATCGAGTCCCCTGTTCAGCCCATCCCCCGGATGCAAAAAGTGCTGGAGGAGCGCAGCGGTACCCCCATCGCTGGGCAGGCATGGGTCAAGTTGGACAGTCACCTGCCTATTTCCGGCTCCATTAAAGCCCGGGGCGGCATTTATGAAGTGCTGAAAACCGCCGAGGACATTGCCCTGCACAGCGGAATGCTGCATCTGACCGACAACTACGCCGTTCTGGCAGAAGAGCGCTTCCGCAAGCTGTTCTCGCAGTATTCCATTGCGGTGGGCTCCACCGGCAATCTGGGGCTTTCCATCGGCATCATGAGCGCGAAGCTGGGCTTTCAGGTCACTGTGCATATGTCCGCTGACGCGCGGCAATGGAAAAAAGACCTGCTCCGCAGCCGGGGCGTCAAGGTGGTGGAGTACGCCTCTGATTACAGCATCGCCGTGACCGAGGGTCGTAAGCTGGCGGCGGGTGACCCCCACTGCCACTTTGTGGATGACGAAAACTCCAAGACCCTCTTTCTGGGCTATGCTGTGGCTGCGTTGCGGCTGAAAAAGCAGCTGGACGCGCAGGGCGTCACCGTGGACGCGGAGCATCCCCTCTTCGCCTATCTGCCCTGCGGCGTGGGCGGTGGCCCCGGCGGCGTGGCCTTTGGCCTGAAGATGCTGTTCGGCGATGCCGCACACTGCTTCTTTGCCGAGCCCACCCACTCCCCCTGCATGATGCTGGGCATGGCCACCGGCGAAAACAGCAGCGTTTGTGTGCAGGACTTTGGCATCGACAACCGCACCGCCGCCGATGGTCTTGCCGTGGGACGCGCCTCCGGCTTTGTGGGCGGGCTGATGCGTCCCTTTATGAGCGGCTGCTACACCCTGCAGGACGAGCGGATGTACACCCTTCTGGCGCAGCTGGCAGACGCCGAAGATCTTTACCTTGAGCCCAGCGCTCTGGCGGGAATGTACGGCCCGGTGCTCACCCAGCCCGGGCAGCTGCTTGGCGCTTACACCGAAACCGCCCTGCCTGCCGGTGCGCTGGCAAACGCCACCCATCTGGTCTGGGCCACCGGCGGGAATATGGTCCCCCGGGAAGAAATGCAGCGCTACTACGCAAAAGGCAGGGCGCTGGCACAGGGGTGACCGTGTGTCATGTTTCGATTGCCGGTCGCATATTGACATTTTTACAAGCGTACGCTATACTGTACACGAAAGGAGTGATTCTACGATGACCACTACAAATATCACGAATTTCCGTAAGAATGCCTTCGACTATGTAGAGCAGACCATTAAATACAACCAGCCCATCAACATCACCACCAAGGACGGCAATGCCGTGCTGCTGTCTGAAGAAGATTACAGCGGCATCATGGAAACGCTGTATCTGGTCTCTGCACCGGGTATGCGCGAAAAGATCATGGACGGAATCGCCACGTCGCTTGAGGACTGTGTGGACGAAACGGCGGTGGAGTGGTAAATGTACAAGGTCGTTTACACCAAAACCGCTGCAAAGGACGTACCAAAACTGAAGTCTGCCCATCTGGACGAAAAGGCAAAGGCACTCATTGAAATCATCCGTGTTGATCCTTTCCAAAACCCGCCCCCGTACGAAAAGCTGGTGGGTGATCTGAACGGTGCATACAGCCGCCGCATCAACATCCAGCACCGCCTTGTTTATCAGGTCTATGAAAAAGAGCAGACCGTTAAGATCCTCAGTCTGTGGACGCACTATGAACGATAAATCTAATAGCACTTCTTCGGAAAATCCATCATACGATGAGGATATGCGTGCAGAGTACGATTTTTCTGATGCCAGAAGGAACCCTTATCCGCACGACATACAAAAATAACAAGCAAAAGCCGCCTTTCGTGCCAAACAGCACAAAAAGCGGCTTTTTATCGTCTTATTTCAGGAGCAAAGAGACTTATGGAAGCTTATTCCGGCAGGTCCTCTTCGTTCTCGAGAGAGTGCCAGACGTTCTGGACGTCATCGTTATCTTCCAGAGAATCCAGCAGCTTGCCCATCTGCTTCAGCTGATCGGGATCGGTCAGGCGGGTGGTGGTCATGGGCACCATGGCCAGATCGTCGGACAGGATCTCGTAGCCCTTCTCCTCCAGAGCCTTGACCACAGCGGAGTAGTTCTCGGGGTCGGTGGTGACCTCGGCTGCGTCCTCGCTGGCATCAAAGTCCTCGGCACCGGCATCCAGAGCGTCCATCATGGCCTCGTCGGCGTCCTTATCCTCCAGAGAGATGTCGATAACGCCCTTCTGGTTGAACAGGAAGGCCACGCAGCCCATAGCGCCCAGATTGCCGCCGTTCTTATCGAAGTAGTGGCGCAGGTCGGCAGCGGTACGGTTGCGGTTGTCGGTCAGGGTCTCAACCATGACTGCCACGCCGCCGGGGCCGTAGCCCTCGTAGGTGATGGCCTCGAACTCGGTCTTGTCGCCGCCCTCGGCCTTCTTGATGATACGCTGGATGTTATCGTTGGGCACGCTCATGCGCTTTGCCTTGGCGATCAGGTCTGCCAGCTTGCTGTTGGAAGCCGGGTTGGGGCCGCCGTCACGGACGGCAACGCTGATCTCGCGGCCGATCTTGGTAAAGACCTTGGCGCGGGCGCCGTCAGTCTTTTCCTTCTTGCGCTTAATGTTGTTCCATTTGCTATGTCCAGACATGGGAAAGAGCCTCCTAAATTTATCGGTATCTCCGCCTGCGGGCAGACGGGCTGTGGTCGCCCGCTTGTGGCAGCACACAAAATCTAACTCTATTATTTTATCACAATCCACCGGCGCGTTCAAGCCTGAAAAGCCCGATTTTCGCCCGGATGCGTGTAAATCTGCGGTTTACAGCAGCCGCAGCGCCTTGGGGTAGTGGTTTTTCACCCGCCCGCCGGACACCTTGCCGCCACCCAGCGGCCAGCCGTCCACGGTCACGCAGCACCAGCCGTCCGCTGCTGTGCGGGCTTCCACTTCGCGGCCGGAGAGGTACTCGGTGCAACGGCAGTCGGCAAGAGTCAGCTGCTCGCAGTTCGTGCAGAGGCCTCCAAAGGCCGTAAACAGATGATGCTCCGGCACAAAGCGGCCCTTCTGCACGCTGCCCACAAACACCCCCGCCCGCAGCACATGAAGTCCCGTCTGCGGAAAGGCCACCGGCAACAACACACCACCGCCGTGCACCACGGCCGGGCGCTGCGCCAGCGCGGGGAAATACTGCCGGGCAAACTCCTGCCATGCGGCAAGGCTCTGCGCCGGGGTGGCCTCCCCTGCCCCGGCATCCCGGCTGCGGGCGCCGCGGCCCTGCACCGCCTCCCGCAGGGCACGGCTGTTCTCCCGGCGGGCGCTGCGGGCATCCGGGGCCTTAGCAGGCTTGCCGCCCTTCTGCTTTTTGCTCTGCTCTGCGGCAGCAGCCAGCCAGAGCTCTTCCTCTGCCGTATAGGTTCCGGGGGCAGGCAGTTCCCGCGGCGTGCCAGCCTTGACCAGCCGGGCAATAAAATGCCCCTCGCCGCCCTGACAGGGCCAGATGCGGCGCACCTTGCTCACATCCAGCGGCAGACCGCCGGTGCGGTTTTCTTCGCCTACGCTGCCAAAGGTGTAGTCCACGTTGCCCAGCACATCTGCCAGTACAAACTCCGGGTGGCGCTGCAAAAACGCCGCCACCTGTCCCTCGTCCTCCTCCGGCGCAAAGGTGCAGGTGGAGTACACCAGCTGCCCGCCGGGAGCCAGTGCTGCTGCGGCGCAGTCCAGTATCTGTGCGCCCAGCTCTGCGCACTGCTTTACCAGTGCCTCGCAGTGCTGCTGCAGCGCTACCGGCTCCTTGCGGAACATTCCCTCACCGGAGCAAGGCGCGTCCACCAGCACCCGGTCGAAAAACTCCGGCAGCGCCTCGGCAATGCGGGCGGGAGTCTCGTTGAGCACCACGGCGTTGGAAACGCCCATGCGCTCAAGGTTGCTTTTTAAAATTTCGGCACGCGCAGCCACATACTCGTTGCTCACCAGCACACCGCGCCCCTGCAATGCCGCCGCCAGCTGGCTGCTTTTGCCGCCGGGCGCGGCGCACAGATCCAGCACCCGCATCCCCGGCTGTACTCCCAGCAGCGGCGCTGCTGAAGAAGCCGAGGGCTCCTGCGAATAGAACACACCCGCATGGTGGTACGGATGCCGTCCGGGCTTAAAATCCGGCTGATGCACCACAAAAGCCGCCTTGCAGAAGGGCGAGGGTTCCAGCGGGAAATCTGCCCTCTGCGCAAACTGCTCCGGTGTGGTGCGCAGCGCCGACACGGTGACCCCGCGCTCTGCCGTCTGCTGCGGGGCGGCATACAGCTGCTCGTACCGCTGGCCCAGCAGGGCACGCTCCCGCTGCTCAAAATATTCCGTAGGCATATTCTTTTCCTCCCATGGGATGTATAAAGCCGCCGGCTGCGGCCACACTATGGACTGTGAGGGCGGCCCCGCCCCCACAGCAACGACCGAAAGGAGCATTCACATCATGGAAAACCGCAGTGAGAACCGCAGTACCAATTGCAAGAACCAGACCTCTAACCGTACCAGCAGCAAGACCACCAACAGCGCAACCAACGAGCACAAGCACCCCAACCAGTACACCAAGGGTGCCGATGACGAGAGCGCCAAGAACTCCACCAACAGCCGTTCCAGCAACGCAAAAAACAGCCGCTGATGGCGTAAGCGGCATCTGACGGACCGCAGATGCCAACAAGCAAAGCCCGCTGCCCTCCACCACTGGTTTCCAGTGTGGAAAGCAGCGGGCTTTCGCATTCTTATTTCTGGTCAGGGTCAAACTGTTGCCACAGCACCTCAAACAGCTGGTGCACACGCTCCAGTTGTCCGTTCAGGTACAGCCATCCCAACAGGCACTCGAAGCCGGTGGAGGCACGGTATTCCTCCGGGGAGGCGTGCTTGGCAACGCTGGCCTTGCTGGCGTTGCGGCCGCGCTTGAACACAGCCAGCTCGTCCTCGGTGAACAGCGGCTCCAGCAGCTGTTCCTCTCTGAACTGCGCCTTGGCAGAGACATACTTGACCTTTTCGGCATTCAGCTTTCCGGCTGAAAGGCGGTGGTGCTCCACCAGACGCTGACGCACCAGCAGCTCCAGCACGCTGTCCCCCACAAAGGCCAGCGCCAGCGGGCTGAGCTCCCGCGGGTCGATCTTTTCTGATTCGTTCATGATGCTTTATCCTTAGAAGATATAGTCGAACTGATAATCGCCGATGAGGATGGTATCGTTCTCTTCCACGCCCTTCTGCACCAGCGCGTCCAGAATGCCGCTCTCGCCCAGCTGACGCTGGAAGAACTGCAGGCTCTCGTAGTCGTCCACGTTGCTGCCGGCCAGAATATACTCCAGCCACGGGGCATCCACGCTCCACACATGGGCTTCCATGCGCTGGATGGTGAAGTCGCGGCCATTCTTCTTAGCCTCCGGCTTTTTGTACTCGGGGGTGAACACCGGCACCTGCGGGATATCCTTGAGGCGGTTGTACACGAGCCCCGGCAGCTGCTTTACGCCCTGCATGGTGGCGGCAGAGATGGGCACAAAGGTCAGACCCTTGCCCTCCACATACTGGCGGAAGGTCTCGATCTGCTCTTCGGTGGCAAGGTCGCACTTGTTGCCCACCACGATCTGCGGGCGCTCGGCCAGCACGGGGCTGAACTTTGCCAGCTCCTCGTTGATCTTTTCAAAGTCCTCGATGGGGTCGCGGCACTCGCTGCCGGAAACGTCAACGACGTGCAGCAGCAGGCGGCAGCGCTCCACATGGCGCAGGAAATCGTGGCCCAGACCAACGCCTTCACTGGCACCCTCGATCAGGCCGGGAATGTCGGCGCAGACAAAGCTTGCGCCCTCGCCCACCGACACAACGCCCAGCGTGGGCACAAGGGTGGTAAAGTGGTAGTTTGCGATCTTGGGCTTGGCGGCGCTGATGGTGGAGATAAGGGTGGACTTACCCACGTTGGGGAAGCCGATCAGACCCACGTCTGCGATCAACTTCAGCTCCAAGGTCACCTGCAGATCCTCGCCGGGCATACCGGGCTTTGCAAACTTGGGGATCTGGCGGGTGGGGGTGGCAAAGTGTGCGTTGCCGTAGCCGCCGCGGCCGCCCTTAGCAATGGTGACCGGGGTGTGGTCGGACAGATCTGCGATGACAAGGCCGCTCTCTGCATCCTTGATCACGGTGCCCAGCGGCACCTTGATGACCAGATTCTCGGCATTTTTGCCGTGGCACAGGCTTGCGCCGCCCTTGCCGCCCTCCGGGGCCACATACTTGCGTTTATAGCGGAAATCCATCAGGGTGGACAGATGATCGTCCGCCACAAAGATGATGTCGCCGCCCCGGCCGCCGTCGCCGCCGTCCGGGCCGCCCGCGGCCACGAATTTTTCGCGGTGGAAGCTCACCGCACCATCGCCGCCCTTGCCCGCATGGAGCCATATCGTGGCGATGTCGATAAAGTTAGTCTGTGCTGCCATACAGCCCCTCCTTAGCTTTATAGGCCTTTGCGTTTCAGCGCCCTCATCCGGCACTTCGTGCCACCTTCCCCCGACCGGGGGAAGGCTTGCAAACAGCGCCACACGAACGCATAGCCTTATTTCATCAAAAAGAGCCGGGCCACGAGGGTCCGGCTCTACGATTGCAGTTATTCAGAAAGAAGTTACTGCTTAACGCTGCACTTCTTGCCGCTCTTGCCCACGCGCTCGAAACGGACGGTGCCGTCCACCAGAGCAAACAGGGTATCATCGCTGCCCTTGCCAACGTTCTCACCCGGCATGATGTGGGTGCCACGCTGACGAACCAGGATGTTGCCGGCCAGAACGAACTGACCGTCTGCACGCTTGGTGCCCAGACGCTGTGCTGCGGAATCGCGGCCGTTCTTGGTGCTGCCTACGCCCTTTTTATGTGCCATTGTAATTTACCTCCTTAGCCGTTGATCGCAGTGATCTCAACCTTGGTGTAGGGCTGACGATGGCCCATACGGCGAGCACTGTGCTTCTTTGCGCGATAGGTGATGATGTTCAGCTTCTTGCCCTTGCCATTCTTGATGACCTTGGCAGAAACGGTAGCACCCTCAACAACAGGAGCGCCAACCTTCACAGAACCCTCCTCGCCAATAGCGAGAACCTGATCAAACTTCACTTCGGAGTCGGCCTCAACGTCCAGCTTTTCGATGTAGACGATGTCGCCCTGCTCCACGCGGTACTGCTTACCGCCGGTAACAATGATTGCGTACATTTTGTTCATTCCTTTTCGTTGTACTCGCTGGTCGTAAAGGCAGACCCTTACTGCGGGCCATTTCAGGCGCCCACACCATGCGGCTAGAATATTATAGCAAAAACCCAACCGGATTGCAAGAGGAAATTTCCCTTTTTGCGCAGATTTTTACGCTTTTTTCTGCCCGGTCTGTTCTATGGCGGCTTTCACCTGCGCATTATAGGCCTCGGTCTTTTCCAAAAACAGCTTGCGCGGGCTGGAAGCCAGCAGCTGGGTGTCCTTACCCGCAAAGGAGATGGGACCGTCCAGCTTCTTTTGAGCCGCCTTGTTCTCTGCGTTCATCGCCAGCGGCACCAGCAAAGGCTTGCCCTTGAACTTGCGGGTAAAATACACCTCTGCCGCAATGCCAGCCACCACGGCGATGCCTGCCACCAGCTGGGATGCCCGCAGCCCGATGGAGGGCACCAGCATCAGGCTGTCGGTGCGCAGACCCTCGATCCAGAAACGGCCTGCGCCGTACCAGATCAGATACCGCAGGGTGATGTCGCCGTTGAACTTGCGCTTTTTGATGTAACGGAACAGCAGGAAAAAGCCCACAAAACACCAGATGCTCTCGTACAAAAAGGTGGGATGCACCGGCAGGTTGGGGTCGATGACCACACCCTTGGGCACCGTGACCGTGCTGCTCATCAGGTAAGCACGGGTAGCCTCGCTGTACATCCCCCACGGCAGGGTGGTGTTGCAGCCAAAGGCCTCCTGATTGAAAAAGTTGCCCCAGCGGCCGCAGCCCTGCCCAAGGAGAAAGCCCATAGCAGTCAGGTCGAACATGGGCAGCACTGGAACGCCCCGCCACTTACAGGCCAGGCCGCCGAACAAAAAGCCGCCGATGACGCCGCCGTAGATGGCAAGGCCGCCATCCCGGATGGCGATCATCTCCCAGATGCTCTCGTATTTAAAAGGTGCCATAGCCACATAATAGGCGCGGGCGCTGATGATGCCCAGCACCACGCCGATGAGGATAACATCCACCATGCTGTCCGGGTCTACGCCAAATTCCAGACTGTGCCGGAAGGCAAAGACCAGCGCCAGACACAGACCCACCGCAATGCACACGCCGTACCAGTAGATGCTGACACCGCCGATGGTAAAGGCCACGCGGTTCAGCTGAAAACTCAGTCCCAGACCCGGGAACTGTACCAGATTTGTCAGATAGTTCATTCTTCTTCCTCCTCGTCCTCTTCTGCCGCCTGCGCCGTGCCATCCGGCAGGATGTACATAGTAGCCATGCGGTCGGTGCACAGGATGTGCTGCAGGGCAGCGTCCGCATCCTCTGCGGTCAGCCCGGCCAGCATGGAGATCTGCTGCGCCACCGTCTGGCCGCTGAGGGCAAAGTCTGCCATCTGGCTGGCCGAGTCTTCCACGTTTTCCAGATTTTCGATCAGCTGGCCGTATTTTTCGTTCTTGCACAGGGTAAACACTTCCCTGTCCACACCGGCGGCGCGTACCCGGGCGATCTCGTCCAGCAGCAGCTGCCGCACAGTATTCGGTACATCGCTCTCTCCGGTGAACAGGATGCAGCAGCAGCCGTCCACCCGCAGCACCTCGCCGCCAAAGCCGGGGTTCACAAGGCCTTCGTCATACAGGCGGCGGTACAGCGGCGACATCCCGCCCACGATGCAGCTGAGCACAAGGTCGTACAGCGCCTCGGTGCGCAGATCGTCCGCAGACAGCGGCTCTTCCTTAAAGCCTACGCCGAAGCAGGGCTTGGAGACCGGCATGGTCAGCGTTTTTTCCGTAGCGGCAAGGGTCATAGGCTCCGTGGCCCACAGCCGCTGCACCTTTTCTGCCGGGCGGGGCTCCATCAGACCGTGCCGCTTGCAGGCGGCAAGGATCTGCTCCATGGTGGTGTTGCCGGCCGCAGCCAGCACAATATTGCCCGGAGCATAAAAGGCCTTGCAGCTGTCGTACAACATGGCGGGCGTGACCTCAGCAATGCTCTCCACCGTGCCCGCGATATCACTGCGGATGGGGTGGCTGTGGTACAGGCACTCGAACAGGCCGGTGATGAGCCGCCAATCCGGGCTGTCATCGTACATTTTGATCTCCTGCCCGATGATGCCCTGCTCCTTGGCGATGGTCTGCTCGGTAAAATAGGGGTGCCCCACCATGCCCAGCAGCACGTCCAAGCTTTCGTCCAACTGCTGGGTAGCGGTAAACAGGTAGCAGGTGCGGTCAAAGCTGGTAAAGGCGTTGGCGTTGGCACCGGTCTTTGCGTACTTGGCAAAGGCGTCGCCGTCCTCGTCCTCGAACATTTTGTGCTCCAGAAAATGCGCCACACCCGCCGGCAGATGCACCGTTTGGCCGTTCAGGCAGAAATCCCGGTCGATGGAGCCGAACTTTGTAGCATAGATCACATGGGTGCTGGAATAGCCCGGCATGGGGCGCACCAGCACCGTCAGGCCGGAGGGCAGGGTCTGCCACTGGTCGGCCACGGTCTTTTCCAGCAGGGTCTGGTTATTCTGCGGCATGGGCAGCATCCTCCTTTGTAAGCAGATAGCTGACCGAGAGGGTCAGGCGGCGCAGGATATCCCGCACCTCGTCTTTGGTCACGGCGCGTAGAGCATTCCGCGCCTGCTCCGGGCTCTGGATGGGCGCAGCGCTGTTGGCACCGGCGCGCAGCACCTCGATGTAGTACCAGCTTTCGATGCCGCCAAGGCTGTCCTCTACCCCGTTCATGCCGCTGAGCAAGCCCCGGCGGCAGTCCTCAAATTCCTCGTCGGTGATAAGGCCGGTGCACAGGTCGGCAAGTTCCTTCAAAATTGCCTGCTCTGCGCGGGCGGCATCGGCGTGCTCCACACCGCTGTTCACCGCCATGCTGCCGGTAAAGCTTTGGAAGGAGGAGGAGCAGTAGTAGCACAGATGGTCCCGCTCCCGCACGTTGAGGAACAGGCGGCTGGTCACGCTGCCGCCGTACAGCGCCATGGCAAGGCGCACCGCTGCCAGCTGCTGCGGCTGCATGGGCTGCCCCAGCGTGAACAGCATACACAGCTTTGCCTGCACCATATCGTAGTTTTCGGTCTTGTGCACCGGTGCAATGGTGGGCATGGCCATGTTTTCCACCAGCGGCAGCGGGGCGCGGTCGATGCAGGCAAGCTCTGCCAGCAAAGCATCCCGGATGGCGGCGGTCTGGGCAGTATCACAGCCCAGCACCAGCAGCTCAATGTTGGCGGTGCGCAGCATCTGCTGATAAGCGGCGGTCAGCATGGCCGGGGTAAGACCGTCCACCTCTTCCAGATAACCCTCCTGCCGCACGCCCGCCGGGCTGTCACCAAAAAACTCCCGGTTGGCCTGATGCAGGCAGTAGATGCGTTTATCGTTGATCTCGTCCTCAAGGCCCTTTTTCAGCATCTGCTTTTCAATGCTGACGGCCTGCGGGTCAAAGCAGCCGTCCACAAAATACGGATGGAAGGCCGCACCCAGCGCGATTTTGGTATACTCGGCGGTCAGTGCCTCGCCCTCCAGCGCAAAGGCATCCTTGATGCCGGTCACGCTGACGCAGAGGTTGTGGTTGCAGCCCATGGGGCGGGCGTCCACGGTCAGGTCTGCGCCGTAGAGCTTTGCCAGCTTTTTGGTGAGGCGGGTCATATCCGGGCAGTCCGCATAGCCGCGCTCCATCACCAGCGGCAAAAGCGCATGGGCAGTGGCCGTTTTACGCTGGGCCGGGAAAGCAAAGTGGATGCTGATGCGGCAGCGGTTGAATTTAGAAGCCGGGTCGCAGGAAAGATGCACGCCCGGTGCAATGAGAGTACGTTCCAATGATAGTTCCCTTCTCTCTGTGCCGCAGCACAGAGCATTTGATTCAGTCTGCCCTCTGCAGGGCGATGAACTCTTCCAGGCTCAGGCCGCTGGCGCGGATGGCAAGAGCGTTTTCCACCCCCACATAGCGCCAGTGCCACGGCTCGAACACGATGCCGGTGGCGGCCTGCCGGTCCTGCGGGTAGCGCAGGATAAAGCCGTATTCCGCCGCGTAGGCCGTAAGCCACTCGTAGGCGCGGGTCTCGGCAAAACCGGTGTCCTGCTGCGGATTGTCCGCGCTGAGGATATCTGCCGCGTAGCCGGTGCCGTGCTCGTTGGCGTTGGCGGCGGGCTGGATGGTAGCCGCCAGACGGGCGGCTTCCTCCTCGCTCTTGCGCTTATCGCGGTAGGTCTGCACCCGGGCCTCGTAGGCGGCCTGACGGGTGTCGGCGTCCTGATAACCGGCCACAAGGGTCAGGCTGACGCCGTCCGCCTGCGCGGCGGCAGCCATGCTGCGATACTGCATGGCTGCTTCGGCTTCCAGCTGCTGGCCGGTGGCCTCGTCGGCGGTATCCAGCAGCGGAGCAGGCTCAGCGGTATAGGGCAGGTTGGCGTTCACCAGTACCAGCCGGGCATCTGCGGCGTTAAATACATAGTCTGTGCCGTCGTACACGCTGGCTGCAAATACCTTTGGCCCGGCCAGCAGACCGTGCACCTTGGGCAGCAGCCACAGGATGCCGCCGGTCAGCAGCGCTACCACCGCCGCGCAGCCGGCCAGAAACAGCACCCAGTTGCGGGCCAGCCGCAGCATTTTGCGGCGCTTCCATTGTTGATAGGTCAGGCGCTTCTCAGCAGGCGCTCTGGAGGTACGGGTGGATTCACTCATGCGGCGGGGCTCCTTTTCGGCATTGTTGCAGCGCCGGTGCGCCGCACAGATTCAAACTATATTATACACCCCTTTGCAATTTGTGTAAACGCCGCTGTGTGTAAAAAAATTATGACCCGCCCGCCCCCCAGCAGGGAGCAGACAGGCCATAACTGAAAATTTTACGCAGATCAGTCAAACAGCATATCGTGGATGGCACCGACAGCCTTATCGGCGTCTGCACGGTCGATGATGCAGGAGATCTTGATCTCGCTGGTGGAGATCATTTTGATGTTGATATTGTTGTTGGACATTGCCTCGAACATCTTGGAGGCAACGCCGCTGTGGCTCTGCATACCGGCACCCACGATGGAGACCTTGGCGCAGGTGGTGTCCACACTGACATCGTTGAAGTGTGCACTTTCCTTCAGCACACGCATGGCCAGCTCGGCTTCGCCTTCGGCACAGGTAAAGCTGATGTCCTTCTTGCCGTCGCGGCCGGTGGACTGCAGAATGATGTCCACGTTGATGTTCTTCTGTGCCAGCAGGCCGAAGATCCTAAAGCTCATGCCCGGCTCATCGGGAACGTTGAGAATCGTGATAACGGCAACATCGGTGTCCTTGGCGACACCCTTGATCAGCATACCTTCCATGTCCTTTGTAACCTCCTTAACCACCGTACCCGGGATGGGGTTCAGGCTGGAGAGCACCTCCAGCTCCACATTGTACTTTTTAGCCAGCTCCACGCTGCGGTTGTTCAGCACCTGTGCGCCCAGAGATGCCAGTTCCAGCATCTCGTCAAAGGTGATCTCCTCCAGCTTACGGGTGTTGCTCACTTTGCGCGGGTCGGCGGTATAAACGCCCTCCACATCCGTGTAGATCTGGCAGCGGTCAGCGTGCAGGGCAGCGGCAATCGCCACAGCACTGGTGTCGGAGCCGCCGCGTCCCAGAGTGGTGATGTCATCCAGCTTGTTCAAGCCCTGGAAGCCTGCCACCACCACCACGCGGTTGCGCTCCAGCTCGGAGGAGATCCGCTCGGTCTCCAGCCGGGTGATGCGCGCCTTGGTGTAGGCACGGTCGGTACGGAAGCCCGCCTGCCAGCCGGTCAGGCTGATGGCATGGCAGCCCAGCTCGTTCAGCGCCATGGCCAGCAGTGCGATGCTGATCTGCTCGCCGGAGGCCAGCAGCATATCCATCTCACGCGCCGAGGGGTTATGGGTGATCTCCCCTGCCTTGGCGATCAGGTCATCGGTGGTGTCGCCCTGTGCGGAGACTACCACCACTACGTCATTGCCCGCGTTGTGGGTGTTGGCCACGATCCGCGCAACGTTGAAGATACGGTCACGGTCCTTTACGGAAGAACCGCCGAATTTCTGTACGATCAACGCCATATCTTGTCACTCTCCTCTTTAACGCCCCGCGCTTGCGGGGGGCTTGCCGGGCGGAAGCGTTCTTGCACTTCCCTTACCCATTTATCATTCCACGGTTGCGCCGGTGTTATCGGCATCCAGCTGCAACAGTGTAAATGCTTCACATCCGTCCAGACCTTCCAGCAGCTCCAGACCTTTTTCCAGCTTGGAATAGAACTTTTCGGCCTCGGCCTTTTCTGCCACAGCCATGACGGTGCTGCCTGCACCGGACACATACACGGCCTTTGCGCCGCACAGCCGCGCCATATCGAACACCTCGCGGGAGCCGGGCATCAGGGGCATGCGATACTGCTGGTGCAGCTTATCCTCGGTGGCAATGGCCAGCAGGTCGTGCCGCCCCTCGCAGAAAGCTGCGGGCACCAGCGCCGCACGGGACAGGTTATACACCGCGTCCTTATGGGATACCTCTTTAGGCAGGGCAGCGCGGGCTGCCTCGGTCAGCAGCTTGTAGTCCGGCACGATGGCAGCAAAGCAGAGGCTTTCATCCACATTCCGCTTGACCGAATACACCTTGCCGTCCTCGAACACGCTGCTGGTCAGGCCGCCCAGCAGTGCCGGAGCCACGTTATCGGGGTGTCCCTCAATGGCAGTTGCCAGCGTGAGCAGCTCCTGCGTGTTGAGCACATCGCCCAGCATCCGGTTTGCGCCCAGCAGACCCGCGATGATGCAGGCCGAAGAAGAGCCCAGACCCCGTGCCATGGGGATGGGGTTCGTCTGGGTGATCTTAAGGGGCGGGATCTGCTTGCCAACCTTTTCGAACAGACCCTTGGCGGAGCGGTACACGAGATTCGACTCGCCCCGGGGGATGCGGGTGCCGTCCGATGCCGAGATCTCCAGCACCTCGCTGTCCTCAAAGGTAACCGTGTTGTACAACGTAACTGCCAGACCCAGCGCATCGAAGCCGGAGCCCACGTTGGCGCTGGTGGCAGGGACCGAAACCTTGATCTTCATTGCCGCAGTTCCTTTCCGTTACACTTCCTCGGGCAGACGCTTGAGCACCAGCTTCACGCTGCCGCCCACGGCCTCCACCTTGCGCGCGGCCTCTGCCAGCGCACGTTCATCGGCGCGCTTCACAAAGTAGGCGCAGCCCTCGTACCGCTCATCCACCACTTTGCCGTAGCCGTAGATGGCCTCCACCACAGCGGGTGCAATGCCCGCCACACGCACATAATATGCAGCAGGAGCCGGGTCGGTGAGCATGCCGTCCACCGGGTCCGCAGGCTGCCAGAACAGGCTGTCGTGCACCTGTGCGCCGTTTTTCAGCGCATCCACCACGTCTGCCACCACAGCGCTGGCGGTAGGCAGCTTGCCTGCGCCCTTGCCGTAGAACACCACATCGCCCAGCATATCGCCCTTGACCAGCACCGCGTTGAACACATCGTCCACGCTGGCCAGCTGGTTTGCCTTGGGCACCAGACACGGCTCTACACCGGCGGCCACGCTGCCGTCCTTGCCAAGCTTCATCCATGCGATCAGCTTGATAACGCAGCCCAGCTTTTCGGCGCTGGCCACATCGGCGGCGGTAATGGCGCGGATGCCCCGGGTGGGGATGTTCTGGGGGTAGATCTGGTGGCCGCACACCATGGAGGACAGGATGGCGATCTTGCGGCAGGCGTCGCGGCCGTCCACGTCATCGCTGGGGTCCTTGGTCTCTGCGTAACCCAGCTCCTGCGCAATTTGCAGCGCATCCTCAAAGCCCAGTCCCTCCCGCACCATCTTGGTGAGCATGAAGTTGGTGGTACCGTTCACGATGCCCTCCACCTCGGTGATGACGTTGGCCGCCAGGCACTGGTGCATGGGGGTGATGATGGGCGTACCGCCGCCCACAGAGGCCTCGAACAGGAAGGCGCAGCCGTGCTCCTTGGCCAGCGCCAGCAGCTCTGCGCCGTAGGTGGCCACCATCTCCTTGTTGGAGGTGCACACGCTACGGCCGCTCTCCAGACACGCCTTGACGTAGGGGTAAGCAAAGCGGGTACCGCCGATGGTCTCCACCACCACCCGGATCTCCGGGTCCTGCAGGATCACGTCGATATTCTTGACCACCAAAGGCTCCACCGGGTTGCCGGTAAAATCCTTCGGATCCAGAATATATTTTACCTCCACCGGTTCGCCAGCCCGGCGGGAGACGCTTGCAGCATTGTGGCACAGCACCTCGTATACGCCGCTGCCCACCGTGCCAAAGCCCAGAATTGCAATTTTAGCCATACTCTCTTTCCCTCGTTTCCTGTTTTGTTACAGGTTATACCCACAGCGCACACTCACCACCATGCGCTGGCGCGAAAGCTTCTCGGTCAACTCCTCCGGGGACATCTGCATGGTATCGGTGCGGATGGTGACCGCCACCAGCGCAGCCCCATTCTCCGGGGTGGACTGGTTGATGGTCACAATACTGGCACCTGCGGCGCTGATGCCGGCCAGAAGGCTTTGCAGCGCACCGGTCTCGTCCCGCAGGGTGGCCATGACCGTGATGACCTCACGGCCGTTCTCTGAATCAAAGATACAATCCTTATACTTATAAAATGCACTGCGCGAAAGCTCTACGGCGCGGGTCGCAGCCGAAATGCTGCGGGCTTCGCCGCTGGCCAGCAGCTCCTTGGCGCGTACCACCTTGAGAAAAACCTCCGGCAGTACCTGCGCATCCACCAGATAAAAACGGCGTTCCAACTTGTTCACCTCTCAAACACAAGTGTTCTTGTAGAAAATATAATAGCATCCGAACCCCTGCAATGCAAGAGCCCGGATGCTATTTTGTCACTTTGTCCAGTTTTGTCTTGTGAAGTGCGCCCTGTCCTTGCCGGATTTTTCAGCAAAGGGGTGAAAAAGTACGATTTTTGTCCTTATTCCGTGTCCAGTGCACTGGTATCGGTGGGGATGACCGGCTGAGTGGGCACAGCATCGTCTGTGTTCTCGGCAGGGGCAGCAGCCTGCGGTGCGGCATGGGAATAGGTGCAGGTATCGGGCAGGTCATCGGCACGGTAGTAGCCCACGGCAGTGCTCGGGCAGCCTGCACCGGCCAGCAATCCGCTCTGGGTGCAGTAACGGCGCTCCACCACGCCTGCGGAGGTGGGGAATGCCTTATAGGGCAGGTCTGCCTGTGCCTGCTCCATCAGTGCCTTCCACGCCATAACACAGGTGCGGGTCTTGGCCTGCTGCTTGGACAGAGTCTTGGTCATATCGTAAGGTGCATCATATCCCCACCACACAGCGGTGACATAGTAGGGCGTGCCGCCCACGAACCACAGATCCTTTTCGTCGCTGGCAGTACCGGTCTTACCAAAGGCCTCCATGCCGTTGGAGTTGGGGTAGCGGCCGCTGGCAGTACCTACGCTGGAGAACAGAACGTTCTTCAGCAGACGGTTCATGACATAAGCGGTATCGGGGGTCAGTGCCTGATAGCTGGTGGCGTTGTTTTCCAGATAGATGTTGCCGTCCCGGTCCAGCACACGGGTGTACAGGTGCGGGGTGGTGTACTCGCCATCATAGAAGATCTGGAAGGCCGCGGCCAGTGCCATGGGGGTAACGCCCTTGGTTTGGCTGCCCATGACCATCTGCGCCAGACCCACATCGTTGGTGGGGTCCAGCGTATTCAGCTGCAGGGTGTTGTAGACGAAGTTGAAGATATTGCTTGCGCCCACAAGGTCGCCCACGCGGACTGCGATGGTATTCAGCGAGCGGGCAAGGCCGTTCCACAGCGGGAGATCGCTGCCGTCGCCATAGTTGCCGCCGTAGTTGCGCGGCCAGCTGCGCCATGCGTTGGGGTAAGCGCGGAGCTGCTTGTCGGAGAGCCCCATCAGGCCATTCTTGCGGCAGTAGTCCTCGTCCCGGATGATCATATCCTGCTTCTGGTACAGAGGGGAGTTGTTGAGCATGGTGGACCAGTTGACCAGACCGTACTCAATGCCCAGCGCATAGGCACCGATGGGCTTGATGGTAGAACCGGTCTGCCGCTCCACATTATAGGCGCGGTTCAGGGAAAGACTCTTGGTCTTTTCGCCCAAGCCGCCCGCAATGGCCAGCACGTTGCCGTCATAGTCCAGCGTGACCATAGCAGCCTGCGTGCGCACGTTGCGGTAATAGTAGACGGTGCCATCCTCGCCGGTGCGGGTCTTGGGGGTGCCGTCTTCGTTGAACACCTGCACATCATCGTCCGAAATGGAGGTAACCTCTTCCTCATGCCAGCCCGCCGGGAAGTAGGCATCGTCGGTGTTCAGCATCAGGTTTTCCATCTGGGACTGCAGCTTGGTGTTGACAGTGGCTTCGATGGTAAAGCCGCCGGTGTAGAGCAGCTTCTGCGCCTCGGACTCGCTGATGCCCTCCTTGGTCATGATGTCCTGCACGACCTCATTGAACAGTGCATCGGTGAAGTAGGAGGTGACGGTGCTGGGCTTTTTGCCGCTGTCTTCTTCGGCCAGCACAAGGGGCTGTGCAGCGCCGTTGCGATAGTCCTCCTCGCTGATCACACCCTGCTGCCACATATTGTACATGATGAAGTTGCGGCGGTTGATCAGGTTTTCGGGGTTCGTATAGGGGTTATAGTTGGTGGGGTTTTTGGTAATGGATGCAATGGTGGCGCACTCCCACAGGCTCAGCTGGCTGACGTCCTTGTTGAAGTACTCGTTGGCAGCCGTCTGCACACCCTGAATGGTGCCGGTAAAGCTGATGGTGTTCAGGTAAGCCTCCAGAATGGTCTCCTTGGAGTAGCTGCGGCTCAGGCAGAGGGCGCGGTAGATCTCGCGCACCTTGCGCAATGCGCCATCGATACCGCTGGCGCTGTTGTCATCGGTCAGGTTCTTGATGAGCTGCTGCTCCAGCGTGGAAGCGCCCTGCTTGGAGCTGTAAATGGGCAGCAGATACTCATTGATCATTGCGCCGATGGTGCGCTTGAAGTTGACGCCAGGCTCTGAGTAGAAGTCCTTATCCTCGGTGCAGATGAAGGCATACTGCAAATTGGAGGGGATTTGCTCAAGGTCTGCCCATACGCGGTGGCTGTTGGAGGAGCGCAGGGTGGCATACTCCACCTGTGCGCCGGTATCCGGGTCGGTAGCTACCACCATACTGGACTGGCTCAGCTGAATGTTGTCCAAGTCCAGCAGGTCACCGTCGTTGGCAGTAGCCTGCACCACATAGAACACCATGCCCACGGCCACCACGCTGCCCAGCATAATGCCGAGGCAGAGCACCGTAGCAAGGGTGCGGCCGATGAACCGCAGAACGGGATGCTTGCTCTTTTCCTTTGGCGGCTTGGGGCTTTTGGGTGCCTTGGGCGCGCGGGTACGGTTTTCCACTGCGGGGCGTGCTTCGCGGCGGCTCTGGGAAACATTGACCTTACGTCCCACCGGGCGGGCAGGCTGCTCCTCGCCGCCCCGGTGGATCTTTCTCATCTCATTGTTGGAGATAGGGATCGCCTCCTGACATTTCAAGACTGTTGCCGGGCATAGCTGCACCGGGCTTTATCCACAACGTTTGTGACACGAAATTTCAAACTGCAATACCATATTATAGCACGCAAGCTCCAGCCGGGCAAGAACCAATCTTTGCGCGCTGAGCAGATATAAATAGTATAACACACTCTCTTGTGGAAAGTACAGTATCTGCGTGTGAAAATTGTCTGTCTCCCGCCCAAACGGGGCATACTTGCAGAGAAAGGGAGTGTTTTTTATGCGCAAGCTGTCTGTCTGCCTGTTCTACGGGCTTTGCGTATTCACCATTGTATTCAGTCTGTTCTGGATGGCGCTGCCAAAGCTGCCGCTGTCCCAAAGCCCCGCCGGATCCGAGACCGATCCCGCCTCTCCCCTGAGCCTTGCCGCGCAGGCTGCGCCCCAGACGGACGCTGCCCGCTACTGCCTGCGGGACAGCGGCGGACGGGTGGCAGTGTACA
>OHTU01000079.1_pt1 | contig 36912 bp, 29 predicted proteins | sample 1578961 | NCBI WGS metagenome assembly OHTU01 (sample SAMEA3879582, study PRJEB24766) | human gut metagenome | biome: human-associated habitat; feature: feces | place: USA | collected 1985/1987 | reverse complement strand
GAGCTGGAGCAATACTGAGCTGCGCAAGAAGTGCAAGATTCAGGAGTACGGCGGCAATATCGGCACCGACGGAGAGGGCACCACAGGCGGTGGTACTACCGGTGGCGGCACTGAACAGGGCGGCGGCTCTGACACCAGCCAAGGCGGTGGTACGCAGGGCGGCGGCGACGGGCTTGAATAAAGCCCTCGCCTGAGGGCGGCAAGTAGAAAGCTAGCGTATCCCACTCGCCAAGTTAACATTAACATATAACACTTAACATTAAAAATAATAATAAAGATGATGAAAGCAAATACCTGGAAAACGATTTTGCAGATTGCAATTTCCTTCCTCACAGCCATCGCTACTACGCTCGGAGTTACCAGCTGTAGCGTGTAAAAAAAAGATGTTTTTAAATTCTGATTCGACATAGCAAAGCCCCCGGTGCATCACGCATCGGGGGCTTTTTTTACTTTTTTACCTTTAAAAGCCTTTTTCCTTAAAAACTCCTTAAACTTTGCTTCTCTCTGCAATATTTTTAGTAACTTTGCACCCAAAAGTTAGTATAGAATATGAAAATAGGAATTATCGTTGCGATGGACAAGGAGTTCGCGCAACTCAAAACATTATTGACCGAATCGCAGGTTGAGAGAAAAAACTATAAGGACTTCGTTATCGGAAAGATAGGCAATAACGAGGTGGTGATGCAGCAATGCGGCATCGGTAAGGTGAACAGTACCATAGGTGCCGTGGAAATGATTGACAACTATCACCCTGACCTCGTCATCTCTTCAGGTGTGGCTGGAGGCGCTGATATCAACCTCAACGTGACTGAGGTGGTGGTGGCAACCAACTGCGTTTACCACGATGCCTATTGCGGCGAGGAATGCGAATTCGGACAGATTCTAGGCATGCCTGCTTTCTTCAAAACACCTAAGGAATATGTGGAGAAGGCACTCGCCATCAACAACCTGCCGGGCAATAGGCACCCGAAGATCCACGCCGGTCAGATTGTGAGCGGCGAATGGTTTGTAGACAGCAAGGAGAAGATGCGCTCTATCCTGGAACACTTCCCTCAGGCGATGGCGGTGGATATGGAGAGCTGCTCTATCGCCCAGACCTGCCACATCTACAAGACGCCTTTCATCTCCTTCCGCATCATCAGCGATGTACCGCTGAAAGATACCAAGGCACAGCAGTATTTCGACTTCTGGGCTAAAATGGCTGAAGGCTCTTTCAATGTTACCAAGGCTTTCCTCGAAAGTCTGTAAACTGTAAATTATCAATTATCAAGATGAATAAGATTCCAAGTTTTACAATCAATCACAATAAGCTGCTCCGCGGCATCTACGTGAGCCGTAAGGACGAAGTAGGCGGAGAAGTCATCACAACATTCGATATCCGCATGAAGGTGCCTAACCAGGAGCCTTGTCTGCACAACGGTGCCATCCATACCATCGAACACCTGGCTGCCACCTATCTGCGCAACGACGAGGAGTGGAAGGACCGCATCATCTACTGGGGACCGATGGGATGCCTCACGGGCAACTATCTCCTTATCAAGGGCGACCTGGAGAGCAAGGACATCGTGGAACTGATGAAGCGCACCTTTAAGTTTATCGCCGATTTCGAGGGTGAGATTCCGGGACAGGCGGCAAAGGACTGCGGCAACTACCTGCTCCACGACCTGCCTATGGCGAAATATGAAGCCAGAAAATATCTGGATGAGGTGCTCAGCTGCATCAGGGAAGAAAACCTCATCTACCCTACACAGGATTAGAAACAAAAAATATGGCAAGCTTACCACTTAAGCTTGCCATATTTTTCTTTATACCAAAGTTGCCAGCCATTGACCAGATTCTGCCATACTACATAGGCACCCGGTGCTACGGCAGCAAGAGGATTCAGGAAGGTGAGGGTGAGCCAGATGCCCACTACCGTATTCTTCTGTCCCAACGCCTGACCGGCACTGATACTCGCACCGAAATGCCTGCCTACCGCCTTGCCGATGGCAAACTGGAGGAGACATACCAGCAGCGGTACAAAGAGCAGCAGAAGCATCGTTACGCCCGATACCTCGGCATGGAGCATGTTGCGAACCGTTTCGCCCATCAGTATCGTGAGGTTGAAACACCACATATAAAAGCCTAAATCCTTTACATTCTTCACCTTATCCACCCATTTTGGCAGGAACCTGCGGCTCAGCAAGGCAAGCAGCAGAGGCACCACCAGCACGGTAGTGACATTGCGGAACACCATCGCACTCATCATGAGGAACGATACGTCTGCCCCCTTCTCTACCATCGGGAAAAGACTCGGAATGATGACCATCGTAAAAATGTTGGCGATGACCGTATAGGTGGTCAACGAACCGATACTGCCGCCCAACTTCTCCGTAACCACAGCCACGGCGGCTGCCGTAGGACAGATGAAGCAGATGAAGGCACCCTCGAGAATCAGTTTGGTGCTGTAATCGGAGCCGAACTCAAAGATAAGCACCACCATCATCAATGACAGCGAGGTACGGATGAGCTGGAGGATGAAATGCCACGCCTTAGGCTTCATCTCCTTGATTTCTATCTTACAGAAAGTAACATAGAGCAGGGAGAACAGCACTACCGGCATCAGACTTACCAACCTCGGACCACAATAATCGCCAATGGGCACCAGGAAGGGCACATTGGCGAATATCAGGTAGCCCAATGCTCCCATAACCAGGGAGCAGGGCAATGAAAACTTTCTAAAAAATCTCCACAAAAACATTTCTGCTTAGTCTTTGTTGCTGCGCTTGCGCTTCAGGTGATCGAGCTCAATCTTGCGCATACGCATGTTCTTTGGAGTTACCTCTACGTACTCGTCCTCACGGATATACTCCAGGCACTCCTCAAGACTCATCACGGTCTTAGGAATGACGCGAGCCTTATCGTCAGAACCGGAAGCACGTACGTTGGTAAGCTGCTTAGCCTTGGTTACGTTGACTACCAGGTCGTTGTCGTGAACATGCTCACCTACAACCTCGCCTCCGTAAACCTCCTCACCCGGGTCGATGAAGAACTTACCACGATCCTGCAGCTTATCGATAGCGTAAGCAAAGGCAGTACCGGTTTCGAGCGCAATCATGCTACCGTTAGAACGGCGGCTGATTTCACCCTTGTATGGCTGATACTCCTTGAAGCGGTGAGCCATGATAGCCTCGCCCTGAGAAGCGGTAAGCACGTTGGTACGCAGACCGATGATACCACGTGAAGGGATATCGAACTCGATGTCTACACGCTCGCCCATGTTCAGCATAGAGGTCATATCACCCTTGCGGCGGGTTACCATATCAATCATCTTAGAAGCAAACTCCTCTGGTACGTTGATGGTCAACTCCTCTACAGGCTCGCACTTCACACCGTCAATCTCCTTATAGATAACCTGAGGCTGACCTACCTGGAGCTCATAGCCCTCGCGGCGCATGGTCTCGATGAGTACAGAGAGATGGAGCACACCACGGCCTGATACAATCCACTTATCGGTAGAATCCTCGTAAGGCTGTACGCGGAGAGCGAGGTTCTTCTCGAGCTCCTTGTTCAAGCGCTCCTGGATGTGGCGTGATGTACAGAACTTGCCTTCCTTACCGAAGAATGGTGAATCGTTGATGGTGAAGAGCATGCTCATGGTAGGCTCATCGACAGCGATTGGAGGCAGTGGCTCAGGATTCTCGAAATCGCAGATGGTATCACCAATCTCGAACTTCTCCAAGCCGATAACGGCACAGATATCGCCTGAATCTACATGATCGGTCTTCTTGTGGCCCATACCCTCGAAGGTGTGGAGCTCCTTGATCTTGGTCTTCTCCTGGGTTCCGTCGCGGTGGCAGATGGTAACATTCATTCCATCCTTCAATGTACCGCGGTGTACACGACCTACGGCGATACGACCAGTATAAGAGCTGTAATCGAGTGATGTGATAAGAAGCTGTGGAGTACCCTCGAGCTGCTTAGGAGCTGGGATAACCTCAATAATCTTATCGAGCAGATAATCGATATTGTCTGTTGGATGATTATAGTCCTCGCCCATCCAGCCGTTCTTGGCAGAACCGTAAACTACTGAGAAGTCGAGCTGCTCTTCTGTAGCATCGAGGTCGCACATCAGGTCGAATACCATCTCGTACACCTCTTCAGGGCGACAGTTAGGCTTATCTACCTTATTAACAACGACGATAGGCTTCAGTCCGAGCTGCAATGCCTTCTGGAGCACGAAACGGGTCTGAGGCATCGGACCCTCGAAAGCATCGACGAGGAGGAGGCATCCGTCTGCCATGTTGAGCACGCGCTCAACCTCACCACCGAAGTCAGAGTGTCCAGGAGTATCGAGGATATTAATCTTAGTACCTTTCCAATTGATAGATACATTCTTTGAGAGAATGGTGATACCACGCTCGCGCTCCAAGTCGTTGGAATCGAGCACTTCGCCGCTGTTATCCTGGCCGTCGCGGAACAGCTTACCGGCGAGCATCATCTTGTCGACCAATGTAGTCTTACCATGGTCAACGTGTGCAATAACTGCAATGTTTCTAATGTCTTGCATTTTAATTTTTACCTTAAATACTTAAATTTGGGTGCAAAATTACAAAAAAATCCCGAAATGTTTGCATAATTCGGCAAAAAGTTGTATCTTTGCACCGCATTTTTAATGAAACCACCGTGAGGAAGGTCATCAGATGCATAAAATTAAACATATTCATATTTTATTAAATTAAGTTTTTACAGCTATGTATTTAGACAAAGCAAAAAAAGAAGAGATCTTTAGCAAGTACGGAAAGTCTAACTCTGATACTGGTTCAGCTGAGAGCCAGATAGCATTGTTCTCATACCGTATTGCTCATTTGACGGAACATGTTAAGAAGAACCGTAAAGATTATACTACAACACGTGCGTTGACACAGCTTGTAGGAAAGCGTCGTGCATTGCTCGATTACTTGTATGATCGCGACATCAATCGCTATCGTGCTATCATCAAGGCCCTCGGTCTTCGTAAGTAATCAGCTTAGGCAGACACATTGCTTAACAGAACAGAATCCCATCGTTCGCAAGAGCGATGGGATTCTTCTTTTTTCTCAGTTTAACACAAAAAAGCTTTCTCTCAACGGAGAGAAAGCTTTTTTGTTATTACAGTCTGCGTATCCATCAAGGATACTCTGATAATATAGACAGTCTGGGACGAAGAGGAAACCGGGATGCTGACAGAAACAGCACCTGCAGCCTTTTTCGCTGCCACCAGTTTTCCATCGAGGGTGTAAACCTCCACCTTATTTAATAGAGGTCCCCTAACCTTGGATACGACGATCAATCCCCGGGCTGGAGAATAGATCTTCACGTCACTCTCGTCCACCTCAGCATCTTCGATGCCAGTGGTACTGCGAGTCTGGGTGAGGAAGTATCTGCCGTGCTCGTTCGCCATTACCTTCACCTCCTCTTCCTCCTTCAGTTCCTGATACTTGCGGGTGGCAGCATCGTAGAGATAGAGAGGAGAAGAGAGGCGACCTGCTCCTTGAGCATTTAAGCTCATCAGCTCAGACTTCTTAGCCACAACACCCAGCGGAACATAGTAGATTTCCGGCAGCGAGTTTACCATGACAGCCTGCGATGAAGCCACCGTATAAACAGCAGGTACATCCGACAACAAGTCATCTCCGAGCAATTCGGTATCCTCCCTGCCATCGAACTCTTGCGACGCATCAGCATTCAATATCAGATACGAAGAGCTCGCAGTCCCCTTGCCTACCTGCAATCTGATTCTGCTATTCTGCTCCTCACCCGCAATATCAACACCCTTGGTCACATCCTTATCCACCGTCATGTTTGTATCAAAGTGGATGGTAGGCTGAGCGGTTTTCGACTTGATAAAGAAAGCCTGCATAGGCGCTATTCTTCCATCCGTCTCCCCATTCAATGTAATTGTATTGAATCCATTGGCCTCATTGTCATTCACAACCCAGTAAGATACATTGTCTTCTCCAAGAGCCGCCTTGTTTCTGGCATTGGCAAAGAAGCGTTTCATATCCAGCGTTGCCATATACGGGTTGTAGGTGAGATAATAATAATTTCCATCACCTGCTCCCTGATGGGTATTTGCAGCCAGAGTTACATCTACAGCTCCAATGGCCCCTTCCTTGCTCGAAGGTTCTACCGAAGCAATGATGAGGTTTCCCTTGCCATCATCTGTCCTAACGATGTCATGCTTCACACCCCCCAAGTTACCCGTTGACGGGTCGTAATAATCGTATGTCTCATCGTCCTTTGGCAATCTTACCAGTGCCTTTCCCGAAATGCCGGCAGACGTATATTTATCACCCACCTTCACTGCAAAGCCGGTTAAGGAAGCATAGGAACCATCGGTATTGACCTTTGGCGAATAGACCATCGAAGCCGCATTATAAACATGACTCCAATATTGGGTATTCCAACCTATCGTACTTGGCACGCTCACTGGAAGCGAACTGTAGTCGTAGGCATCATAGTTGACATCAGTGCTGTATTCTTTGGTATCGCTTCTATCCCAGGAACGCTGGTAGAACGGCATCTTGGTGCGATTGTTAACAGCCTCATCAAAGGTGATAGGCAGGAAGGCTTCCGTCTCCTGGCGTCCCGTCTTCACAGGCACATACATATCACCTGCCACCATATTCTTCAATGGCGAACCGAAGAGATACCAGCGGTTGTAACTCAGCTCCTGCTCTACCCATGCCTTGTTGTACACCAGATAGTGCTGGTTACGGACCTCTGCTCCCGGCTTGAAGTAAATCTGGTCGCAGGTATTTCCATAGAATTTCACGCAAGAATAGTTGCACCCCGGAGTGGTTGCGCCATAGCCCAACTTGCTTCCGTCATCCACCATCATATCATACTGGATGTAGTCGGTGGCGGTGGATGCACCATTGTTCAGTTTGTTGAGAAAACCATCACTACCCTTTTGCAGATAACCCAGGAGCGGATAATACCCATTATTATAATAAGGTGTAAGTATCGTTACCTTGGTAAACTTCATAGGCACGAATGCCTGCTGAGTCTTCAATTCCTTATAGCCTGCTGTTGTTCCATATACAGGATAGGTATCGGCATCCGACTTGTAAAGCTCTGTTTTGGTAGAACGGCGCCAGTTGAGGTCGTTATTCCAGTTGTTATTCATACCACCATCGGCTGCAGGAGCCCAGGTAGCAAACTCCGGCACCACATAGATGCGGAAGAAGGTAGTACCCGGACAGCTCGTAACATCGGTGCTAGCTGTGCCACTTTTCTGCATAAAGCTGAACGAGAGGTCATACCAATAGCCTTCGTGTAAGTATTGGGCATAATCATCGCAGACCTTCAGGTCAAGCGTACGCTGTTCCGTCTCCTTGTTGAGATGCTTCAAACTGTTAACCGTAATCGTGAAGATGTCTTTCTTTCCCAATACATCGGCATTGTTCTTCCACATAGGGTCGTTGGTGCCGTCCATCAGCACTTTAACACCATCTCCCGTATTAAACACAAAAGAAACAGAACCATGTGAATTACTCAAAGGTTCGGTACTGCTGATTGGTATCTGCAGGAACTTCGTATGCTGCTGCATGTCCTTGAGTTGCGGCAATCCGATGCGCACAATGCGCTGGTCGTTAGGATATTTTCCATCAACGAAACCAAGATTGATACGAGGTCCATCCTTCAGCACCCGGAATTTATATTCGATAGGATCAGGACAAATCTGGTAATCCACATTGTTGATGGTGATGATATTTCCCTTCTTGGTGATAGGCAACAAACAGAGTGTATGAGTACCAAACTCGAAAGTCTTCTGCAGCTGAGAGGTTGCAGCCAAAATCAATTTACCATTGTCGATATACTTTTTTATTTCTGCCTTATAATCTTCACTGATTCCCGAATTCTGCACATCCCAAGGATTAGTACCTGTACTATTCTTATCACGGAAAGCATGGAGAGCCTCCAAGAGATGAGTCTTATTGAACTCCTCCTTACTACCGATGAACCAATCATATTTCACACCAGTAATGGTGATACCTCCACCCACGTATGGGTCGGTGGTATGCAGGTCTGCATTCATGGTGACATCCGCATTCGTCCGGTCGCAGCTTACTCGATAATCAGCAATCACCTTACTCTCGGCATCACGAATCATCACCGTCTGCTTCATCATTTCAAACAATTCACTGTAGCTGGAGCACACCACGTTTCGGTTTCCCCACATGCTGGCATCTTCAGGATTGTCAAAGTTTACAGACACATAGAGTTTCTTACCTAACGGTAATTTGAAAGCCTTATCTACCAGAATATAATAGGTTTCACCATTCACTATCTCAGTTTCACCAGCCTGCAAGTCTTTCTGATAATAATGGAAATCACATTCTCCATATTTCTTTCCACCATTACCATAGTCAAGGTCAACTGGTTCACCCTTTTCATCCACGAAGCGATAGTAAACCTTACTCTTTCCAGCAGCATCTACAAAGGCGCGAGATTGCAAGCTTTCATATACCGCACGTAATTTCAACTTCACGGAAGCAGCCGATGATACATCATCGCATACAGGCTGATTCTGGATGACATCAACAATAGCACGCTTCTGATAAAAGCGGATATCATCAACGGCATAGTCGGCACCGCTTGTAGAAGGACAATAGTTATCCACCGTGACGAGGAATTTCTGAAATTTACGCAGATTCTCACTATCCCGCAAGGTAACCTTGGCATAAACCTGATACCACTTGCCGTACTGATAATTATTCACCACCGTCTTCATGTTGCAACTGGCAAAAGAATGGATTAAGTTTTCCTGCCTTGCCACTCGGTCGCCATTGTCACCATAAAGCTTGAACATAACCTGTGGAGCAATTTGCCCACTTTGCGTCAGGTCTGCTATAGCCGCACTCACGATAAAGGTTGTACCACTACACAGATTGGCAGTAAACTCGGCACTGGCAATCTCTCGGCTCTCATCCGAGGCATCCACATAAAGGAAATAGCCCGCCTGTTTACCGGTAGTCAATCCATAGGTTCTGTCATAGAAATTCATGTTGTCACCATACCACCACTTATATCCTTCGTTTGAAGTGGAGATACCGCTTACACCAGCAGTCTTGTAAACTCCATATTCACCATGAACCGGCGCATTGGTACAATCATTAAACCACCAACCGGCAGTTTTTGAATAAGTTGCCAAATCCTTATAAACGAAACCATAATTGCGCAATTCCCATTTACTTGGATTAGGAGCTACATTGTTGTCTTTGGTTGGCGCATCGTATGTCATTCCATCCGACAGATTATCAAACGAAATCGGCTCGGTAACTTTTACATAATGATCTTCTATGTAAGAGAGGGTACGAGTAGGGGCACCGGTATTCAAATCATCAAAAAGCACCGGATATTCCTCAGCAAAACGACAGCTGAAGTTTGCCACAGGGCACCACTGGTTACTTGCTCCCAGATAAGCAACCACATTGAAGCGGCTCATCGTCTTGAATTTAGGAAGCTGAGAAGAACCCGGTCTTACCTTGTTACCTGTAGTTATATGAGTCCAATCCCTATCATTTAACTTATAGGGACTGATTTTTACAAATCGCAGCTGTTCTTCGGGATCAATCTCACAATAATAAGTATTCGTCTCATCATAAATTCTCCACTTTACAGCATCAGCCTGAACAAGCTTATTGCTGAAATCACTCTCTTCAAACTTGTTCTCTGCCTGTTTACCCGACTGATAATAAATATGTTTATTGTTGAAAGCCTGATCGGTTAGCGGATAGAAATAATATCGGTTTACATTGTTGTAGTTCAAGCGAAGGTTTGCCTCGCTTTTCCCATTGTCAGTACTGTTAATACCAATAGTTACATCCTGATTATCCTCAAAAGTACGTGTACCCGTATGGGAATCAACAACAGCCCTTCTAAGCTGGTCGGCTATCCATGATGCCTTCCGGATAACAAACTTATATCGGATAGAAAGGGTTGGTTCGTGGCGGAAATCGGTTCCCCATCCCACCGTGATACCATCATGGTATCTACTCACGTCGCAGGCTATGGTATCAGCCTCCCAGGAATCATAAGCCGAGCCAGATGGAGCAGAATAAGTTACACCAACAGTATTCTGAGCAGGATTTACCTGAAGGCAAACAGCATAAAGTCCTTTACCATTATCAAAACTATAGAGTCGATAGCCCACCTTAGTCAGGCGCGAAGATGCGGCATCAGTCTTCCAATCATACCAACGATAGTAACCTCTTGGTTCCAAGTCAGAGATATTGATGGACATAGGGAGTGCAAGCTCCAGTCCTTTCTGCCCCTTGGTAACATAATAATAATAAGTGAGTTCGTGACATTTCTGTGTACCATTCCAATTATAATCGCCTTTCTTGTTGGCAATACCTTCGAAATGGGTCAGCTTGTCACCAGCCAACATAGTCATAGGCAGTAACCCGAAGATTGCAGCCAGACTGATGCGAAATATGTAAAACTTAAATGCCTTCATTGCTAAAAGTCTTTGTGTTTAATACTATTTTTTCAGTATTCTTTCCTGCACGGGTCAGGTCCACATGCTTCATTGTAAAGCGAACCTTGCGGGAGATGACAGGATTCAATCCCAATCCATTCTTCTGCCAGACTAGAATCTTCATGGTATAGATGGCAGAACCTGTACGGTTGCCCATCTCACCTTCCAGACGATAGGTGACTGGTATCCAAGAAGGCGAAGCATCGAAGATGTTTACACCATCAGCTCCCTGCGGATTCTGCTCCTGCAGCTTCCAGCCATCAGAACCTGTTGCATCCGTTCCCATCTGCCAATCACTCACTGGCAGGGTCTGAGAACCAGTACGGCTCAACTTGATGACCTCGGGCTTGATATGAAACTCTCCATAATAACCGAAGTCAAGCGAAAGGTTTTTGCCATCATCCGTTACCTTCGGCAACACCCCGATTGGCGAGAATGCCTCCACCGTCCATCTAATCTGATAATCCTCCAGCTTGATAGGAATCTTCAGATAATCATTGCGCCGGATTTCATTCCATGATAGCATGGCATAACGATGGTTACTGGTAGCGCCAGTAGCCGCATCTACCGTAGTAAGCGAAAGGATAAAATACCGGTTACCACCATCTGCGCCCTTATCTACCAAACTCTCGTTCATATAGAAACAAGCCGTTTGCGTAGCTCTTTCCTTTATGGTTATACCATCGTTTTCGGCAGCCGTCAGCGTGATGGTTCCCTTTGCCACACCATCAGGTAAATTCACGCCCTTCAATTTATTTGCCGAATCCACATTTGGCAAAAGCTTGATATTCTGTTTACCGTTCAGGGTAACATCCGAAAGGGTGATGGTCTTCAGATTGATGGCATGATCCGTGGCATTGGTAATGGAGAGCTGTACCTTGGCCACCATACGGATGACCTCCAGATCGATGACTTGCTGGTTATCAGTTATATTCACCACCTGCTTATTACTCATCGGATAACCGTTCAGAAAGTCAGGCGTCATCAACAGATGGAAGTGTTGACAGTTGCCATCCATCTGATAAGTCTTTTCATCAAAATCAGTTGGCAGCGGTTGCCCAACAGACGTAATGGCATCCAACCCAATCTCTTCAGGCTTGATATTGGCAAAAGAATAGAAGGTTGTCGCTCCAGTTTTCAACTTTACAAACACCTGGTCTTTCTCCACCTCCGTAACACCAAATTTCAAATCGGAAGTGATAATCTTCTCTATCATTCCATTCTGTACCACCACCACAAACCAGCTTTTCATCATTTCTCCAGGCAAAGCTTCGGTATCCGTCTCCCAAGCCGCCCTGGTCAGAGAAGACCGGGAAGACTGCGAAGTCTGGGAAGATAAGGCAGACAGCTGCAACATCACCCCTACCCGGTTCTCGGCATCAGCCTGACCGGGAAAGGAAGTTGCATCATCACCGGCAGAACAAGCCGCCAGCAAGCATACTGCCCAAATACATATATAATAGTATATCTTTGCCATGTTTTGAAAATCCAACAATCAATTGCTTGATTTATAATTTCTTATTAATACTTTATTTATTATTCATAGAAGTTACATCACGATTTCATCGTGATCACGTACATTCCATTTCCTCACCGTCAACTTCACGAGATTCTGACCGTTGCTGCCCTTATACACCTCAAAAGTATAATAATGGTCGCGTACAATATCATTGATGGTTGTACCTTCCGCTCCAGTGTCTGTATAACCAATGAAACGCAAGGTGTATTCCTTCTCTTTGCCTGGTGCATCCTGTTCAACGGTTCCATTTCTAGCCAGTTTCAACTTGATGATACATTTATCCGCATCTTCCTTACCATTATTCTGGTATTCAGGCAGATAGATAGGAACATCATCTGTCATCGTAATGCCAACAGTTTGTTTTGAAACCAGGAAATTCTCAAACTCCTCGTGAGTAAGCGATGCTGTCTGTTCGCATTCAGCATATTTCTCAGGCATGCAATATCCCTTGTCATTATAGTTGATGAGTTGCATGCTATATATGCTCCATCCATTTTTCTTCATGTCATTACTCAGATTCACCTTTACCTTGGCTACCGCCCTCAGCAGGTCGATATCCGAGAAATCCTGAAGCTTGCCGGCAGCAAGTGTAAAGGCAACTTTCTTGACGCCCCACATGGGCAGATACTTAGGATTTGCTTCGTAATTAAACGACTTCTGGGCGATATCCGTATCGTTGTAGTCTTTCTGCAAGTCAGCCTCACTCATATTGAAATTGGCATAAACCACCATTTTTCCTTCAAAATGATTACCCACAAGCACCTTGTTGCTCACAGGCAAAGAGCCTGTCAACCGGTAGATATTACCGCCCATATGAATGAGCACCATGTTTTGCAGAATTCCAGCCATACGATGATTTGCATCATAGAAAACGACGTGGAATCTGCTAAAGTCGATATTGTTTTCCAGCTCCGTTTCCGGATCTTCAGTCTTATCTTCTTCTCCTCTAGAAGCCAGTGGTTTTACAAAAGGTTGCCCCATTCTTGTATTACTATTTTTATCTGCACCTTTCAAGCAAAGGGTAAGCGTGATATTTGCTTCCGCTTCCCCTGCATTTGTATCTCCTTGGTCGCATGAGACCAAAGCAATACAGCCTAGCCAAGCCATCGCTATTGATACGAGGAACCTAAGCAGCCCCCCAGCATATCTTATTCCTTTTATCTCATACATCATGATTAAATACAATAATTATTGATTACATATCAGCCGTGCTCAGCACCACTCTCCATGAATTGATGAAAACTGAAGCAGCCTGCCATTTGTGGTTTTCGTCAATGAAGAATACAAGGTCGTAGGAATCCTGTCTATCCAGATATTCCTGGTCGCTCATAGACTTATTGTAATTACCTTTCACCATCAAGGCATAGTCTATCAATGGAATATTGATGATGCTTGTACCCGTTGCTTTATTATATACACGCAGGCGCATGTCATGTCCCTTTACCAATCGGTTGGTTGTCAGCTCAGCAATGGCACATGCCACTGATGTCTGCTCACTGGTGCCAGAGTTGATTCCCGCCGAACCTGCATAAGCAGACCAGGCATGATAGGTAAGCATCTCATCCTCCATCAAACTGTTGTCGTAATCCATCTTACCATTGTTATCGGTAATCTGGAAAATGAAGTCATCGGCATTAAGATTTACTCCCGACAGGTTTTGCAAAACCACCTTGAAATGATTGGTGTTCTTGGTAAGCGAAACCTTGACGATTCTCGTTCCCCCCTTCTCCATCTTAGTGAGATTGGCTTTAGCCAACTGTCCATGGAAGAGCGGAGTCAAATCATGGTCGATGATTCCCTTATCGGCACGATTCACCGTAGCCTTGAGCACATCACAGGCTGAAGAGCCTACGCTTGCCTGTCCAAAAGTATAGGAGTCAGCATAACGCTCTTCGCCCTGTGCCCAAACGAGAAGATCATAGACACCAAGAGTCAGGTCGTCGATGTTCATACCCTCTTCGGCGATAATCTTCTCGGCAGCCTCGGTCTTGACATAAGCCAATTTTCCCTGCTGATCGAAAGCATAAAGTGTGACGTTCTTCACCTCATGAGGGAAAGCGTCGGCAAACTTCATGTTCATATCGTAGATGAACTGCACCTTCAGATGAGTCTTCAGCAGTTCCTCACATCCCTCGTAGCTATCGTGCCAATAATCACAGGATGCGAGCAGCAAACCGAGGATGGTGCAGCAAGAGAGCATCATCAGCCTTCCCTTCTTTCTGATATCATTTATAATCTTCTTCATTTATATAAATCTTATTATTTCTTTTCTGTCTTGTCCAAATCTACCGTAGATGGTACTACACACCAAGAGAGGACATTGATCTTTGCAGCAAGATAGGTCTTATCATCACTTGGTATTGTTGGAACGATAATCTTATTAGGGTCATAAACAGGAGTACCAAATCCCTTGATAGAATTGAGAGATATTTGATAAGAGTGGTTACGAACAATACCATATTCTCCCAACTTACCTACTTCGCCAAGGTGCTTGATAGTTGTATAATAGTATGCCATACCACCTTTTCTCACCTCTGCAGGGGCTTCCTGCAACATCTTGTTCACAACGGCCTTGTCAGCCACTTCCCAATTACCACCTTTCTTTTCGTACAAGGTAATGTTTGGATTTGCCAACGCAGCAAAGACCACGTAATTCTTAGCTTCAGTACCTGATGGAGCAGTTGTTGTAAAGGTAATATCAGAAGGAGTCAGATTTACATATTTATCTGGCTCACCAGCAACAGTAGCAGGGACCTTCTTATAGAAACGCGAAATCTCATTTAAATAGGTATTCTTCAAATTTTCTGTTCCCAAGAATTCCTGTCCCTTATATTCACAAATCTCGGCAGGCTTTAAACTACCATCACCATCCTTGTATGCCAGACGAGCAGCAACCACGAATTTCGTCAAATTATTATCATAAGCATGAGCATCATCTATAACTTCCTTAGGTGTATTAGGCAATGTATAGACAGCCTCACCCAATTTATTTGTATATTCAGAGAACGGATGATTTAGAGGTTCATTTTTACCTTCACCTGTTCCACCAAAAGGAAAACTGAGTGCCCAGAAACTACGATGATAATCAGCACTTGACCATGGATAGATACCAAGAATTTCATCTGTAAATTTCTGAGTATCAATCTGCTTAAACAACTCTGCCCTTCCATTTTCAGTTGCCAATCCCCAGCCTACAATGTAAGCAAAGATTTCCTTTTTATCGGAAGTACCATCTTCTTTTGCCAGAGAAAGATCACCTACCTTAGTTCTCTGATTGCCCTTCATTGTGACGCCGTCAAGAATAACATCAGCTGTTTCTGTTTCAAAATTAGAGCCAACAACATTAGCATTCACCTTGGCATTGACACGCTCTACATATACATTGACAGGATGACTCTGTGCAGCATCTTGAGAAGCATAGGTCTTACCAGTCAACTGAGTTGTACAAAGGTCATTTCCTGCTTCCTGGTAAGTAGAGTTGCTCATCATGAAATGATCATCATCATAAAACTTGGTACCTACCAATTCCTTACGCATGACAGACCAACGCAAAGGTGCACCATCTTTTAATAATCCTGGATTGATGTCTGGATTGATAACTGTCAACATAGAGGCTGGAGCCACATGGTTCTCACCATTCAACACCAAAACAGTTTCAGTAATGCCCTCTACCGTTTGAGACTGGTCTCCCGGATTAACTTTGACTTCTCTATCAATATAATTCCCCTTACCATTCACATTATTGAGAATGTAAGGTGTACCATCGGCATTGAAGAAGTAGAAACGTACACTCTTTATTGCATTTTCCTTTCCTTCGCCATCTTCATACGTCTCCCCTTTTGGGGAATTCGCACGGGTTTGACGAGCATTACCAGTTGGAGCATTGCCAACAGTCTTTAAATTCACAGCAAGGAAAGAAGTAGTCCCCTTACCATTCTGTGCATCACCGCCGGCAACATCTTCGCTAGAGCAGGATGCAACCCCCAGCATCAGTGCTGAAGCCAGCACTGATGAAAGCATCGTAAATTTCTTCATAATAATATCTTTTTATTTATTGATTATATATAATTTCTATTAATCGCAGCATTATTGAATCGTCATCATTTCATACGCTTTTCTTGCTGCATCGGCTTCCTTGGAATCGCCGGCTCTATCCAGATATGGCTTGGCAGCATCGGCATCGCCATTATTCAGACGGATAATGGCGGCATTCAGATTGGCGGTTTCATCCTCCGGATACATGCGAACTGCCAGCTCCATCACCTCATTGAATTCCTTGGAACCTACCTCGTAGGTCTGGGCTACCATGAACAACTCGTTGAGCGACAACAGCTGCGGCTTGGTCTTCATGATCTGCTTTGCCTCCTCCACATCGAATGGCTTAATCTTATAAGTAATGTGGTAGTCGCTATGGCGGAGAGCAGGATAGCAGAGGGTGAGCAGGGTGCGATACTGTGCAGGATATAGTTTCTCCATTTTCGCATCCCGGGCATCTGGGGTCAGGGTTTCATCCTGCGCTATCGCTAAGATCTGCTGCTTTTTCTCCAAATCACTCTGCTGGAGATATTCACGCAAGCCATCCCAATCCTCAGCGGTAGATGCTACCGTAAAGATGCTGTCAGGCAACTCTACCATCTTGCGGACATACTCCGTAAGAGCACGGGCACGATTCTTTGCCAAGTAATCGTTGTGCTGATACGTGCCTTCCGGCGAAGCAAAACCATGGATATTGATCGCCATTACCTGCAGGTTCTTATCCGCCTTCAATGCCTTGATGGTGGTGATGATGCTATCCAACTGGGCTGGATTGCAGCGATAGTCGGCACGCAGTTCTATCCTATTCACCGGGAAATCGATATAGGCTCGCTTATCCAAATGGCGAATCTTCGGAGCTTCGGCTACTACTGCCTGCAACTGGAGCACCGGCTTCAATACGTTCTGCTTAGGCTGCTGAATGGTCTCGATAATCTGAGGCACATCGTTTTCGCGTTTTTCTTCAACCTTGCCAGGGATTAAATAGATGAGGGAGAGAGCCACCTTGGTGGGACCCACATAATTCTTATGAGCAGATTTCAGCTTTTCGCCACACATTCCGCATTCGAATTTATCGTAGGCTGTATGGATATAGCCCAATCCGAGCGAAGCCTCGAAGTTCCAGTGCTTAGAAAGATTCCATTGTTTTCCGGCTGTGATGCCGCCTCCGGCATACCAACCTTCATAGCGATGGTTACGCAGTCCTTTCAACAATCCGAAAGGAAACTTCACGCCGCCCACGTTATACTGACCGCCCAAGGCATGGGCACCCACAAACCATCCCTCAAAGCTTCGGTTGAACCAGTAGCGAAATTCCGGCATCACCAACCAGTGTCGAAGCCTAGACTGATCTCCTCCACTCTGCTTCCAGGGATTCAAGCCCAGGAATACCTGAACTGTATGCTTCTTGCCTACTTCCATTTCCATTCCCATATTAGGGGTAGTAGTAGCCCAATAAAGCACATTAGTCTTGAAGCCTATCTGCTGTGCTTGCATTGATTGGATACAAAGGCACATCAGAATGGCTACAGCCATCAACTTATTTACTTTCATATTCTATTATACCTAAAATACAAATATCTTAGTTCTTACTTTTATTTTCTGCTGAATATTTTTGTTATATTACTGCTTAATCTTAAGCAATATTACAGCTGACTTTAATATCGGGTGCAAAAATAATAAAAAGCTACAAAAAAACTCATAAAATTAGTTAAAGTAAGCAAAAGAAAACCCAAAAAAGGCAGAAAGTTTACTCTTTCTGCCTGACTTATAAATATTACTTAAGTATTTCCTTCAAAGGTTTCATCACGAAATCACGCTCCTCCATCAACGGATGAGGAACCTTGAAATCGGGCTCATCTATCACCAAGTCATCTATCATCAGGATATCAATGTCGATGATGCGGTCATGGTATTCGCTATCCACCGACTTCATGGTACGCCCCATTTCGCGCTCTATGCGCTGCGTAGCCTCCAGCACCTGGCGCGGGGCCATCGTGGTGAGAACCAGCACACAGGCATTGATATAGTCGTTGGGAGATGAATAGCCCCAAGGCTTGGTTTCGTAAAGAGCAGACTGGCGCTCTACCACACCAATCTGCTCTCCTATCTTTTCTATTACCTCGCGAATGTTGCGCTTTCGGTTGCCCAAATTCGTACCGAGACTTAAATATACCTGATACATACTTATTCACACTCTCATAAAATTGTGGATAACTAAGCTAAAACCTAGAATATCAACAACTTCTATGTGTATAAAAACTGTTTATACCACTGTTTAATCTGGAAGCATCAACAATGAATCACCATAGCAGCCAAACATATAGCCATTCTTCACAGCCATCTTGTATGCCTCGTAAACCAACTCGTAACCGCCAAAGGCTGCAGTACTCATCATCAGGGTTGACTCCGGATGATAGAAATTGACTACGGCACAGTCAGCAAGACCAAAATCGTATGGAGGGAAGATGAACTTGTTGGTCCATCCATCGAAAGCCTTCATCATACCATCGGTGCCTACAGCCGTTTCTGTTGCCTTCATCACACTGGTACCGATAGCGCAGACGCGATGGCCGGCAAGTTTGGTCTTGTTAACCAGATCACATGCCTCCTGGCTGATCATCATCTGCTCTGAATCCATCTTGTGCTTGGTAAGGTCCTCCACCTCAATATCGTGGAAGTTGCCCAAACCGCAATGCAGGGTGATATAAGCCTCGTTGATACCGTTGATCTCCATACGCTTCATCAGCTCGCGTGAGAAGTGAAGACCGGTAGCAGGTGCAGTAACAGCACCCTCTACCTCAGCGAAAACACATTGGAAATCGTCCATATCATCCTCTGTAGCGTGATGATCCTCACGTGCATCGATAACGTAGCGAGGAAGCGGAGCCTCGCCCAGAGCAAAGAGCGAACGCTTGAAGACATCATGATTGCCATCCTCATCATAGAGGAAACGGAGGGTACGTCCACGGCTGGTGGTATTGTCGATAACCTCGGCAACCATCTCGTTGACATCATCGAAGAAAAGCTTGTTGCCGATACGGATCTTGCGGGCAGGCTCTACCAATACGTCCCAAAGGCGCATCTCAGGATTGAGCTCACGGAGCAGGAACACCTCAATCTTGGCATCGGTCTTCTCCTTGGTACCATAAAGACGGGCTGGGAAAACCTTGGTATTGTTGAAGATGAAGGTATCGCCCTCTTCGAAGTAATTCACGATATCCTTGAACTGCAGGAATACTGGATTGCCATCGGCATCAACCATATCCTTGCCGTTTTCATCTTTCTTGTACATCTCGATGGTTTCTGACTTCTTGTGGAGAACCATGAGTCGGGACTCATCGCGGCGAGTAATCTCGAATGTACGTTCACCACTAGCCGTTTTTACCACGTGCTTTGCCTTATGTGGATAAAGTGCCACCTGATCTTTTGGCAACTTAAAGTTAAATTGTGATAGCTTCATGTTATATTTTTTATTACTTGGATGGCTGAAGGCTGTCTTCGAGAGGCTGCTCATCAAGCCATTCCTGGAAATGATCAAAACTGATGCAGTTTTCTACTGCGAAACTTCCTGCCTTGGTACGGCGGAGGGCGGTAAGGTAGGCGCCACTATCGAGAGCCCTGCCGATATCACGGGCGAGGGAGCGGATGTAAGTGCCTTTGCCGCAAACCACACGGATGCTGGCGGTCTTCTCCTCATCGTTATAATCGGTGAGTTCTATCTCGTCTACACGCACGGTCTTCGGCTTGAGCTGAACCTCTTCGCCTGCCCGGCGCAAGGCATAAGAGCGGTCGCCATTCACCTTTACGGCGCTGTAGGTAGGCGGAACCTGCTGAATCTCGCCCACAAACTGCTTAAGCGTTTCCTCCACCAGCTGGCGGGTGATATGCTTCGTAGGATAGGTGTGATTCACGCTGTGTTCCTTATCGTAGCTGGCGGTAGTAGCACCGAGCTGCAGGGTAGCTGTATACTCCTTAGTATGGGTCTGCAGCTGTTCTATCTGCTTGGTACATTTACCGGTGCAGAGCACCAGCACGCCAGTGGCAAGGGGATCGAGCGTACCGGCATGTCCTATCTTCACCTTAAAACCGAGCTTCTTGCTGAGGAGATAGCGAACATGTGCCAGGGCTCCGAAACTCGACATGCGATAAGGCTTGTCGATGGCAATAATTTCTCCTTTTCTGAAATCCATAGTGTATGTTTAGTCAACCATCTGCATATCTACACCGCAAAGGCCGCAGATGATAATGATAAGTCCTACTACGATACGGTACCAGCCGAAAGCTGCAAAACCGTACTTGGTGACATAATTGATGAAAAACTTGATGGCGAGAATGGCAACGATGAATGCCACCACTGAGCCTAATATCAATGTGAACAGGTTGTTGCCCTGGGTGAGCAATGAGCCGCCGCCATGGCTGATGAGCTTATAAACCTCGAGACAGGTGGCGCCAAACATGGTTGGCACTGCCAGGAAGAATGAGAACTCGGCTGCTGCCTTGCGGGTAAGACGCTGGGACATACCACCCACGATGGTTGACATGGAGCGCGATACACCAGGAATCATCGCTATGCACTGGATGAAACCGATAATCAGGGCACGCTTGTAAGTAAGCTTGGTCTGTTCGCTGCCTTTATTGAATATCTTATCGCAGAAGAGCATGAAAATACCGCCGATGACAAGCATCCAGCCCACCAGTTGTACATTGCCAAGGTTTGACTCTATGAAATCATTGAAGGCAAGACCCAATACCACGGCAGGCACGGTACCTACAAGCAGACGGGCATAGAAATCGAACATCGCCTTCCAATAGGTCTTCTCACCGGTCTTCACAGCCTCTGGATAGAAGAATCTCTTCCAATACAGACAGATGACAGAAAGGATGGCGCCAAACTGGATGATGACAGTAAAGGCGTTGACAAACTTATCCTGGATATCTACACCCAGCAAATTTTCTACTATAATCATGTGGCCCGTACTGGATACAGGCAAGAACTCGGTCAGTCCCTCTACGATAGAGATAATGATAGTCTGAATAAAATCCATCTAATAATAATATGTATATCAATTATAAATTATTCATTGTCTTTCGGTTTGTGAATCACCGCATAGATGATTGAAAGGAAACCTATCAATGTTACAGTTGGTGCTACAACGATGCGACGGGTACTGAAAATATCAGTATCAAAGGTATGCTCGTTAGAACCGGCGCCACTCATCAGCAGAAAACCGATGATGATAATCGCCATTCCGATGCCTAACAAGATAAAGTTCATCTTGTCGAATGCTAAATTCTTCTTATCCATTATTTTTAATGTTTAATGTGTAATGTTTAATGTTTAATAAAGCAAGAGAATTCTTCACTCTTCCCTTATATTTTATACAAGTCTCCCGCCTTCATCTTCAGGAACTTATTGACTGAGATGCAGGCGCAGAAGGCGGTGATGATGATACCGAAGAGGAAGACGGAGCCGCCGGTGATGGCAAGTTCCTGCCAGCCCAAAACATTCATCAGTTCCGGTTCGTGGAGCGACCATGCATAGAGACAACCGCCCAGAAAACCATCTGCCAGCAGGGCTGAAACAACGCCCACAAGCACAGCCTTTCGCAAGAACGGACGGCGGATAAAGCCCCAGGATGCACCTACCAACTTCATCGTATGGATGGAGAAACGGCGGGCATAGATGCCCAGACGCACCGTATTGTTAATCAGCGAGAACGAGATGAAGGTGAGCAGGGCTGCTACAATCAGTAATCCGATACTGATCTTTGCCAACGAATTGTTCACCTGTTCTATCAGGTCGTGCTGATAAGTAACCTCGGTAACACGCGGATATGCCTTCAGTTCCTTGGCAATCCAATTCAATGAATCATTGTTCGCGTAATCTGCCTTCGTCGTAATCTCTATGGAAGGCTGGAAAGGGTTGACACCGGCAAACTCGCTCGGGTCGGCACCCAAATCGCGGGTAGCTTCTTTCAGTGCCTCTTCCTTGGTGATATAAGTCAGCGTATTGACATAAGGTCTTGCATTCAGGCGTTTACACATCTGCAATCCCTCCGGGTTAGTCATATCCTGTTCGAGCATTACCTGTACCACGAGATTCTCCTTCACATAGGAAGATAGATTACGTCCCATGAGGACAGAGAAGATAACTAATCCCAACAAAATGAGCACCATAGCGGTACTGATACACAAAGTAATGACCTGCAATCCACGATGATTGCTAGGCTTATATTGTTTCTTTCTCATTTTTAAAAATCTTTACTAACTTAAAACCAAAAGGGCACAATGACCCAAATTGTCTGCAAAGATACGCATAAACGAAGAAATTACAAAATAAAATAGCATTTATTTACATTTATTCAATTAATTAATCGAACCACAGACAAAAGTTAAGTTCAATTGAAAAAGGAAAAGGGCCAACCTCACGGCCAGCCCTTCACATACTAAGTAAAATTCAAATAGGTATGACTTGAATTTACTAATTTACAAATACAATATTAGGGATGAAAAAATCCCAACATCTACACAATCTTTACATCTTAGTGATGACACCCTTCTCTGAACTCTCCAGGAACTGGATGATGTTCTGAATCTCCGGTCCATCTGGCACCTGATCCTTAATCTGGTTAATGGCATCGAAGAGGGATGTCTGACCATGGAATACCAGTCGGTAGGCATTAGCAATATGCTTGCGAACCTTCTCGGTAAGCTCAGCTGCTTCCATGATGATGGTGTTAGGACCTGCATACTTCACAGGCTTTCCACCGGCAATGATATAAGGAGGAATATCCTTAGAGAAGGCAGTACCTGCCTGAATCATCGCCAAGTCGCCTACTCTAGTCTTGGCGTTCTCTACTACAGATGTTGAGTAGATGACACCGTTACCAATCACACAGTCGCCCGCAATCTTGGTACCATAACCGAATACGCAACCGTTGCCGATTACGGTATCGTGAGAGACATGGGCACCTTCCATCAGGAAGTTGTTGTTGCCCAGAACGGTCTTGCCGCCCTTATGGGTACCACGGTTGATAACCACGTTCTCACGGATGGTATTGTTATCGCCGATGACTACCTCACTCTCCTCACCTGTAAAGTGGAAGTCCTGTGGGAGCGCAGCGATAACGGCTGCCTGGAACACCTTATTATTATTACCCATGCGAGTACCGTTCATGATGCTCACGAATGGATAGATGGTACAGTTGTCGCCGATGACCACATCGTCCTCAATATAGGCGAATGGATATATCTTGCAGTTGTCTCCAATCTTAGCCTTTGGAGAAACCTCTGCCTTTGGACTTATTATACTAGCCATAACTATAAACTATTAATTATTAACTATAAACTACTTAGCTCCTCCACCCAATGCATAGTAGAGATTTACTACTGCCTGCATCTTGTAGAAGTCATCAGCTACCTTAGAAAGCTGTACGTTGAGGAGTGAAGACTGTGCCTGGATGATTTCAAGGTAAGAGCTGCCTGCAATACCCATCAATTCCTTGGTAGATTCTACATTCTTCTCGAGTACTTCTATTCGCTTCTGCTCTATCTTGCTCTTCTCATCAGAGTAGTTGTAGAGAACAAGCGCATTGCTCACCTCGCTACCAGCCTTCAGCAAGGTATTCTGCCAGGTGTTGTAAGCCTGCTCATACTGCATCTTAGCCACCTTTAAACCGGCAATGATACGGCCGTTCTGGAAAATTGGCTGGGTAAGAGAACCTACAGCTGAGAGCAACCACTTACCTGGGTTCACGATGCCCATACCACCTGAATTGGTGAAGGCACCTGTACCGGAAATGGTGATAGATGGATAGAACTTGCTGCGGGCGGTCTCTACACCATAGAAGCACTGGGCAAGATTCATCTCGGCTGCGTGGACATCAGCACGGTTGTTGAGCAACTGGATGCCTACACCGGTTGAGAAATTAGAAGGAAGACTCTGGTTATCCAACTTGCCACGGGCGATGCTATGTGCCTGGTCGCCGATGAGCAGACTCAGAGAGTTCTCTGTCTCACGAATCTGGCGCAACAGATCGGTCTTCTGGGTCAACACAGAATAGTAGTTAGACTCAGCTGACTGGATGGCTGGTGTACGGTAACCCAATCTGAGATCGTGCATCTTCTGCATAGTCTCCCAAGTATCCTTGGTCAATCCTTCCATATTGTTAACCAACTCCACCTGCTTGTCGAGCATCAACAGAGTATAATACATGTTGGCGATGTTGGCGATGAGGTTGGTCTTGACAGATACCTGATAATCCTGCAACTGGAGCAGCGCCATCTGGGCACTGCGCTTCTGAGAGAGCAGGTTGCCGAAGAGGTCTACCATCCAGCTGGCTGTAACAGGCATCGTGTAAGTCTTGGTGGCAGCCTGACCATCCCAGGAAGCGATGGTTCCCTGAGGAGTGAAAGCCAGAGAAGGCACGAATGCCAACTTGGCACACTTCAGCTGCTCTTCTGCTATCTTCACGTTCAAAGCCGCATTGAGGAGGTTGACATTGTTGTTCAATCCCTTCTCAATGATTGACTGGAGCTGAGGATCGGTAAAGACACTGCGCCAAGGGATATTGGCGAAGGTAGTAGTATCCTTTACAGCCAATGTATCTGTATCAGAAGCTACATCGCGAACGATACCGCTGGTCTTCACATCCGGACGCTCATACTTTCCGTAGAGTGTCTTGCAGCTGCTCAGGGAGAGCGCTGCGAGACCCAATATGATGATATTTAAATTCTTTTTCATTGTTTCCTTTGAAGTTACATTGCGTTATTACTTCTTCTCGATACCCTTCATTTCGTGAGCGGCGTTGGCATACTGCTCCAATTCGGCAGCTACCTCCTCGTTCATCTCGTCCTCGAACTTCATTGGGGTCAACTTCTCCTGCAACCACTGGAAGACTGCAAAGAGAGCAGGAACCACGAAGATCTGACAGATAGTACCGATCAACATACCACCTACGGCGGCAGCACCCAAGGTCTGGTTACCATTCTTACCTACACCTGATGCGAACATCAGAGGCAACAGACCGATAACCATCGCCAGAGAGGTCATCAGGATAGGACGGAGACGGGCACCGGCACCCAGGATAGCTGAGTACTTGATAGCCATACCCGTACGACGACGCTCGAGGGCAAACTGTACGATAAGGATGGCGTTCTTAGCCAACAGACCAATCAACATAATCAACGAAATCTGCATGTAGATATCGTTAGAGTGACCGAAGAGGTTGGTGAAGATGAACGCACCTGCCAAACCGAATGGGATAGACAGCACTACAGACAATGGCAAGATGTAACTCTCGTACTGGGCACTCAAGATCAGGTAAACGAATACGATACAGAGTGCAAAGATCAAACCTGTAGAGTTGCTGGACTCAGCCTCAGAACGGGTCAAACCAGAGTACTCATAGCCGTAACCCTCTGGCAATGTCTCCTTGGCAACCTCAGCAATCGCCTTCATACCGTCACCGGTAGAGTAACCGCTGTTAGGAGTTACAGATACATCCATAGAGGTAAACAGGTTGAATCGGGTGATGTTAGCAGGACCATAAATCTTCTTCAAGTTCACGAACTCGCTTACAGGAGACATGGTGCCATCAGCACAACGCACATAAATCTTGCTCAGATCGTCTGGACGCATACGACTCTCAGGACCAGCCTGAATCATCACACGGTAGAGCTTACCATAAGCATTGAAGTTAGATGCGTAGAGACCACCGAGATAACCCTGCATCACAGCCAATACAGAAGATGGAGAGATACCAGCCTGCTTGGTCTTGGCAACATCTACATCCACCATATACTGAGGATAGTTAGGGTTATACTGAGTCTGAGCGGTCTGAATCTCAGGGCGCTTGTTCAACTCAGCCAGGAACTTCTTCACATTATCAAAGAACTTATTCAAGTCACCACCGGTCTTATCCTGCATGGTCATGGTGATACCATTCTGCATAGAGAAACCGGAAATCATAGGTGGAGCAAAGGCAAGAACCTGTGCATCCTTGATCGTAGCAGTCTGCTTGTAGATCATACCCAATACAGAAGTATATTCCATTGGGTTGACAAACAGCGCCTCGATACCGCCACCTGTACAAGCCTCCTTGATACGGTGGAAGAATCCACCCGGACGCTCCTCGAATGGCTTCAGCTTCACGATGATGGTACCCTGGTTAGAACCGGCACCACCGATAAAGCTATAACCCATGATGGCATTACGGGTTGCGATGGCTGGGTTGCTAGCCAGCATCTTATCTACCTGCTTAACGACCTCGGCTGTGCGTTCCTGAGAAGTACCAGGAGCTGTAGAGATACAAGCGAAGATAGTACCGGTATCCTCATCAGGCACCAGACCCGTCTTGGTAGTACCCATCAGGGCAACCAGACCTACGATGCTGACAGCCACGAGGCTACCAGCGATGACGCCATGATTGATAACCCACTTGACACCACCCTTATACTTATTGGTAATCTTATCAAACTGATAGTTGAATCCAGCGTGGAAACGGTCTACGAAAGACATCTTCTTCTCGTGACCCTCCTCGTGTGGCTTCAGCAATACGGCACAGAGCGCAGGAGACAAAGTCAACGCGTTGATAGCCGAAATAACGATAGATACCGCCATGGTTACACCGAACTCACGGTAGAAGTAACCGGAAGTACCACCGATGAATGATACAGGAACGAACACGGCAGACATCACCAATGTAATAGAGATGATGGCGCCTGAAATTTCGTTCATCGCATCGATAGATGCAGTAAGGGCACTCTTGTAACCCTGGTCGAGCTTGGCGTGAACCGCCTCGACCACCACAATGGCATCATCGACCACAATCGCAATAGCCAGCAGCAGGGCTGACAGCGTAAGCAGGTTGATGGAGAATCCGAAGATCCAAAGGAAGAGGAACGTACCGACCAGAGCCACAGGCACGGCAATCATAGGAATCAGCGTAGAACGGAAGTCCTGCAAGAAGATATACACTACGATAAACACCAGTACCAGGGTGATGATCAAGGTGAAGATAACCTCCTCGATAGATGCGAACAAGAATTCGGTAACATCCATCAGGATGACATTCTTCAACCCAGGAGGATAACTCTTCTCCAGTTCATCAAGCGATTTTTTTACGTCGCTAGCAATCTGGGTAGCGTTGGAACCGGCAATCTGCTGAACCATACCCAGCACGGCAGGCTGACCATCATTGAGCAGGTTTACATTATACTGCAAACCACCCAACTCAACCTTGGCAATTTCGCCCAAACGGAGCGTCTGACCGGAAGTATTGCTCTTGATAAGGATGTTCTCATACTCCATTGGAGTCTTCAAACGCCCCTTGTAACGCAAGGTATATTCATACTGCATATCAGAGCTCTCACCAAAGCTACCAGGGGCAGCCTCGATATTCTGCTCTGCCAAAGCCTGAGAAACATCAGAAGGAACCAGTCCGAACTCCTTCATCTTCTCTGGCTTCAACCAGATACGCATAGAGTAGTTACGGGTAGAAGGGCTCTGCACATCACCCACACCACTGATACGCTTCAACTGAGGAATGACGTTAATCAGGGCATAGTTGGTAACAAACTGGTCGTCGTAACGGCCATCGTCTGTAGTCAGAGCGAACATGATAACGTTGGAACTCTGACGCTTGGTTACAGTGACACCCACCCTGGTAACCTCGGCAGGCAGCAGAGACTGCGCCTGAGACACACGGTTCTGTACGTTGACCGCAGCCATATCTGGGTCGGAACCCTGCTTGAAGTAAACGGTAATCTGAGCAAAACCAGAGTTAGACGCAGAAGAGGTCATATAAGTCATGTTCTCCACACCGTTGATATTCTCCTCCAGCGGAGCAACGACAGAGTTCAACACCGTCTGGGCATCTGCACCCGTATAGGTAGCAGTTACCGTGATGGTAGGCGGCGCGATATTCGGATACTGCTCGATAGGCAGCGATACCAAGCCGATAATACCCAGCAAGACGAAGAAGATGGAAACCACCGTCGAAAGTACCGGGCGCTTTATAAAGTTTGTAAATGACATAATTTACTATTTTTCTTTATACCTTATTATATATTACTTCTTTCCGCCCATAGCAGTAGCGAAGGCATGAGCGTTATCCTGAGACTCAGCCAACTTGGCAGCCTCAGCAACCTTCTGATTGTAGCGCTCCAGAGTGATAGGCTTGATCTGCTGACCATCGGTCAACTTGGTAATACCCTTCAAAACAATACGATCGCCTACATGAAGACCTGCAGTTACGATATAGTTCTTGCCATCATCCTGTGGATTGACCTTGATCTCAGAATACTTCACCTTGTTATCCTTGGTTACGATGTAAACGAAGATCTTATCCTGAACCTGAGAGCAAGCCTCCTGAGGGATAACGATAGCGCTGTTATGATCGTTAGGAACCACGATAGAACCTGCACCACCACTCTTCAGCAACTTCTCTGGGTTAGCGAAGTGAGCGATGAGAGAGACAGAACCGGAAGTAGCATCGATGACACCACTCATCTTAACCACCTTACCCGGGTGATTATAGATAGAACCGTCTGCCAACTGCAACTTGACAGCTGGGAACGCTGCGATGGCTGCCTGAACGCTACCATTGGTCTTAGACATGCTCAAGATCTGAGACTCAGAGAGTGAGAAGAATACCTCCATAGTGCTGATATTGGAAACGGTAGTAAGAGCCTGACCAGAAGCACTTACCAAAGCACCCACCTTGAAAGGAAGACTACCTACTACACCAGCAGAAGGACTGGTAACGGTACACCAAGCCAACTGCTCGCGGGCTGAAGCCAATGCTGCCTCTGCCTGAGCTACCTGAGCCTTAGCTGTTGCATAGCTGTTAGCTGCTGTAGAGAGTTCAAATTCACCGATAATCTTGTTATCATACAATTTCTTATTGTTCTGATAGGTCAACTTGGCTGTATTAGCCTGTGCCTTAGCTGTATTTACAGCGGCAGCTGCAGAACGGACAGCAGCCTGATAGGTCTCGCTATCAATAGAGAACAAAGCCTGACCTGCTGATACAGTTTGTCCCTCGTGTACAAAAACCTTAGTGATAAAACCAGAAACCTTAGGACGTACCTCTACATCCTGAATACCCTTGATGGTAGCAGGATAGGTAGTCTGCAATGCGGCGCTGGAAGTACCGATAGTAGCCACAGCGAACTCATCGTCGCTGAAGTCAGGCAGACCGCCCTTCTTACTTCCACCACATGATGTCAACGCAGCAAGAACACAAACTGCTGCAACAAACAAAACGCTTTTAATTTTCATACCTATTTTATATTATAATTTATTATTTAATCTTTTATCTTCTCTTATTCAAAAGTTCTTTCCGTCCTCTAACGAAAACTTTCATGCGCCTTTAAGTTTTAAAAGCGTTGCAAAAGTACTAATAATAAATGAATAACGGCTCGCAAGGAGCCGTTATTTAACAAAAATTATTCTCTATTTTGAGTTTTCTGCATTTACCAATCCCATCTCCTGAGCCTTCTTCATCAGAAGCTCCATCAACGGTTCACGCTCATTAGCCACCTTATTGTCCAATACAGCATCCTTGAGATACTGCTTCAGGGTGCCTACCTCACGGCAAGGTGTAAGATGGAATATCTCCATAATCTCATTACCATCGATGCATGGCTGGAGAAGTCGCTTGTAATCACGTTCCTGCAAATCAACCAGTTTCTCGCGCACCATCTTGAAATTATCCAGAAAGCGCTGCTTGCGCACCTGGTTCTTGCTGGTGATATCAGCCTCGCAGAGCGTCATCAGGTCGTTGATGTCATCGCCGGCATCATTCAGCAGGCGGCGTACGGCACTGTCGGTAACCTCCTCATCAGCAATCACAATCGGACGCATGTGGAGTTCTACCAGTTTCTGCACATACTTCATCTTCGCATCCATCGGAAGTTTCATACGGCGGAAGATACCAGGAATCATCTTTGCACCTATTATATTATGACTGTGAAATGTCCAGCCGATATTGTTGTCCCAACGCTTGCTCTTCGGTTTACCGATGTCGTGGAAGAGAGCAGCCCAGCGGAGCCAGAGGTTATCTGAATGCTTACACACATTCTCGAGCACCTCCATCGTATGGTCGTAATTATTCTTATGTGCCCTGCCGTTACGGGTTTCCACCTTGTCCATCGCAACCAGTTCTGGCAGAATGAGATCGAGCAGACCTGTATCTTTCAGGTAATAGAAACCGCTGCTTGGGTGCTTGGAGAGCATAATCTTGTTCATCTCGTCGCAGATTCGCTCAGCACTGATAATCTTCAGGCGCTCGGCATTACGGGAGAGCGCATCATAGGTCTCCTCCTCTATCTGGAAATTGAGTTGGGTAGCAAAACGCACGCAACGCATCATACGCAGCGGGTCATCAGAAAAAGTGATATCCGGGTCGAGCGGAGTGGCAATAATGCCATCTTCCATATCGTAGACACCATCAAAAGGATCTACGAGTTCTCCAAAACGGTCTTTGTTCAGGCAGATAGCCATCGCATTGATGGTAAAGTCGCGGCGATTCTGGTCATCCTCCAGCGTTCCATCTTCCACAATAGGCTTTCTGGAATCGCGATGATAGCTCTCCTTACGGGCGCCAACAAACTCCACTTCTGTATCCTGATATTTCACTTGTGCTGTTCCGAAATTACGGAACACAGAGAGATGCGCCTTTCTCCCGAGCATCTTCTTCAAGGCAGAAGCTACCTCTATACCGCTACCAACCACAACGACATCAATATCATTGGAAGGTCGCTCCAGGAAGAGGTCACGCACATATCCACCTACTACATAACACTCCACAGACAGCCCATCTGCTGCCTCTGAAATCTTATGAAATATATCCTTATCCAGTATCTGTGCCAGTTCGGCATTGGTCAAATTTTTCATACTCTTTTTACTTTCGGGGTGCAAAGTTACAGCAAATCGAAGACAATACAAAATAAAAAAAGATTTTTTTTGTTTTAATTGTTGAGATGCCGCGTAACTTATCAAAAGTTACTGTATTTTAAGCGAAAAACAAAATAATTATTTGGCTATTTCATAATAAATGCGTAAATTTGCACCGAATTTCGAAATTATTATGGCAGATTTATTGAAAACAGAACAGCAGTTTAAGGATGTCATGAGTGAATGCAGGATATTATTTGAGAAGAAGCTTCATGATTATGGAGCCTCTTGGAGAATCTTGCGCCCTTCTTCTCTGACAGACCAGCTCTATATCAAGGCGAAGCGCATCCGCTCGCTCGAAATCAAGAAAGAATCTCTGGTTGGCGAAGGTATCCGTCCGGAGTTCATTGCCCTTATCAATTATGGTATCATAGGGCTCATCCAGCTAGAAAAGCCTTTCGTGGATGAGGTGGATATGACACCCGAAGAGGCTATGAAACTATACGACCTCCATGCAAAGGAGGCACTGGAACTGATGCTCAAGAAGAACCATGACTATGATGAAGCATGGCGCTCGATGAGAGTCAGCAGTTATACAGACTTCATCCTGACCAAGATTCAGCGCGTAAAGGAAATTGAAGACATCGCAGGCGCTACCCTCGTTTCTGAAGGTATTGATGCCAACTATATGGACATCATCAACTATGCCGTCTTCGGTGCCATCAAAATGAGCGAGAAGTAAAAATATAAAATGATGAAGAATAAGGCAACTCACATATTAACAAAGATAGCGGTCAATATCGGGCGACTGCTGATGGCAATAACCTTCATTTTCTCAGGATTTGTGAAGGGAATTGACCCATTAGGCACGCAATACAAGATAACCGACTATCTGGAGGCGCTGCACATCGACTGGATGTTCCCCGACTGGAGCACCCTGGTAATGTCGGTATTACTAGCCACTGCAGAGTTTGCCATCGGTATCTTCCTCCTCTTCGCCATCCGACGGAGACTGATGAGCAAGATCACCCTTGCCGTGATGAGCGTGATGACGCTGATTACCCTGTGGATCGTTATCGCAGACCCAGTAAAGGATTGCGGATGCTTCGGTGATGCCGTAGTGCTCACCAATATGGAGACATTCATCAAAAACATCATCCTCCTGATATTTGCCGTCCTGCTTTGGAGAAAGCCGCTGGAGATGCAGAGACTCATCTCGAGACAGACCCAGTGGGTGGTGATCAACTACACCTTCCTCTTCTCCATCGTGATGAGTATCTGGAGTCTGTGGTATCTTCCGCAATTCGACTTCCGTCCTTATCATATAGGTGTCAACATTGCCAAGGGCATGGAGATACCTAAAGGAGCCAAGCAACCCAAGTTTGATACCACCTTCATCCTGGAGAAGAACGGAGAGCGGAAGGAGTTTACGATAGACAACTATCCCGACTCTACCTGGACCTTCATCGACAGCAAGACGGTTCAGACCGAAGAAGGTTACGTACCTCCAATCCACGACTTCAGCATAGCTGATGCCAAGACGGGAGAAGACATTACCCAGGAAGTGATTCACGATAAAGGCTATACCTTCCTCCTGGTTTCGCCACATCTTGAATTTGCCGATGACAGCAACTTCGGCAATATCGATGAGATTTACGAATATGCCAACGACCATGACTACCGTTTTCTCTGCCTCACGGCAAGTACGGAGAAAGCCATCAAGCACTGGCAGGACATAACAGGAGCGGAATATCCCTTCTATGTCACAGACGAGACTACGCTGAAAACGGTAATCCGCAGCAACCCAGGTCTTCTTCTGCTGAAGAACGGAACCATCATCCAGAAATGGAGCCACAACGATTTGCCTGACATGGCAGAGATTGGTGACAAGCCACTGGAGAAGACCGAGATAGGCAAGATGCCGGAAGTAAGTGCCACCAAGAAGATAGCCGGCATCATCTCCTGGTTCATCATTCCACTGGTACTCCTCACCATTGCCGACCGGCTCTGGGCTTGGGGCGCCTGGATCAGAAAGAAAGAGAATTCGAACAGAATATTATCAACTTTTAAAAAGAAAAGAAAAATGAGAAAGAAAATTGTAGCAGGTAACTGGAAAATGAACATGAACCTGCAGGACGGCGTTGCTCTCGCCAAGGAGATCAACGAGGCATTGGTAGCAGACAAACCAAACTGCGACGTAGTAATCTGTACTCCATTCATCCACTTGGCTTCAGTAGCTCAGGTTTTGGATTCAGAGATTGTAGGTCTTGGTGCAGAGAACTGCGCAGACAAGGCTAAGGGTGCTTTCACTGGTGAGGTTTCAGCAGAGATGGTAAAGAGCACAGGTGCTCAGTATGTTATCCTCGGCCACTCAGAGCGTCGTCAGTACTATGGCGAGACAGCAGAGATCTTGAAGGAGAAGGTAGAGTTGGCTTTGGCTAACGGTTTGAAGGTTATCTTCTGCTGCGGTGAGACTCTCGAGGAGCGTGAGGCTGAGAAGCAGAACGAGGTAGTAAAGGCAGAGTTGGAAGGTTCAGTATTCCACTTGAGCGCTGACGCTTGGAAGAACATCATCCTTGCTTACGAGCCAATCTGGGCTATCGGTACAGGTAAGACTGCTACTTCTGACCAGGCTGAAGAGATGTTGGCATACATCCGCTCTATCGTAGCAGAGAAGTATGGCAACGAGGCTGCTGAGGAGACTTCAATCCTCTACGGTGGTAGCTGCAAGGCTAGCAACGCTCCTGAGCTCTTCGCTAAGCCAAACATCGACGGTGGTTTGATCGGTGGTGCTTCTTTGAAGGCTGCTGACTTCAAGGGTATCATCGACGCTTGGAAGAAGTAATCTCATAAGGATATTACATTTCCCGAAGGGATGCCTTCTCGTGAAGCGCATCCCTTCATTCTTCATTACACCTTATTATATATAGAGATCCAAAAATAAGGTGCTGTTTTAAAACAAGATGACAAAAAAATAAAAGGAATAGTCATGAAACAATTCGTCACATTATTGATTATGATCCTCTGCTCAACATTCACAGCTAATGCGCAGAACTACCTGGACCATCTCAAAAAGAAGGAACCGGGAAAGGGTGTTGTAACCGTGAACCAAAGTAAGGCGATTGATGAACTGGTAAACGGCAAACAAGTGATTCCACAAGACGACAAGACTAAGACTACCCCACAGAAAAAAGAAAAAGAGCCTGAAACTCAGCACAAGCAGGGTCCTGATTCCCTGAAAAAGGCTGAGCCACAGCATCGTGAGGCAACCCGAGAGAATGCCCACGTGAACAATGCCCAAAAGGCAGAGAACAAAAACGAAGAAAAAGAGACACCTGTAGTGGATATGCGCAAGAAAGTGATGCGCAAAAGCTATAAGGTTACAGGATATAGAGTACAGGCTTTTGCTGGCGGCAATTCACGTAACGACCGTCTGAAAGCAGAACGGACAGGCAACCAGCTAAAAGTTCATTTCCCTGAACAGCCGGTTTATGTTCATTTCTACTCACCAAGATGGATTTGCCGAATGGGCAACTTCCGCAGCTTAGCTGAAGCCCAGAAGATACTCGCCAAGGTTCGCTCCCTGGGATACAGACAAGCATGCCTTGTAAAGGGACTGATTACGGTACAGTACTAGTTAATAGTTTATAGTGATAGTTAACAGTTTACAGCATTGATGCCGTAGGTCTAACTATAAACTATTAATTGTAAATTATTGACTATTTATTAAGAATTATAAAATAAATAAGATGAATACAGAAACAGAATTTCGCGAGGGATTGGACGAACTCGCAGAACACTATACTGAAGTATTAAAGCTCTTGGGAGAAGACCCTGAACGTGAAGGACTTGTAAAAACGCCGATGCGAGTAGCCAAGGCTATGCAGATACTGACTCGTGGCTATACACAGGATGCACACAAGGTATTGACCGATGCCCTCTTCGAAGAGAAATACAACCAGATGGTCATCGTGAAAGATATTGATTTCTTCTCGATGTGCGAGCACCACATGCTTCCTTTCTATGGCAAGGTGCATGTAGCTTATATCCCAAACGGAAAGATTACCGGTCTGAGCAAGATAGCCCGTGTGGTTGATATCTATAGCCACCGTCTCCAGGTACAGGAGCGTCTTACCCAGCAGATTAAAGACTGCATTCAGGAAACATTGAATCCTCAGGGTGTGATGGTTGTGATAGAAGCCAAGCACATGTGCATGCAAATGCGAGGTGTAGAGAAACAGAATTCTATTACCACCACCAGCGACTACAGCGGAGTTTTCAATTCACTGAACACCCGCCAGGAGTTTATGAGTCTGCTGAGAGGAGAAACGAAGAGAATTTAAATATAATGATTAGTTATTAGTTATTAGTGATAATCGTTAGAGTCCATAAGTAATCACTAATCACTACTAAATAATCAATACTAAATAATCAATAAACACAATGTTAAGGTTTATATCATGGAATGTAAATGGCCTGCGCGCTTGCGTAGGCAAGGACTTCGAGAACCAGTTTAAGGAACTCGATGCCGACTTCTTCTGCCTGCAGGAAACAAAGATGCAGGAGGGACAGCTCGACCTTCTGTTTGAGGGCTACGAGAGTTATTGGAACTACGCTGAGAAAAAAGGATACTCTGGTACAGCCATTTATACCAAGCACAAGCCTTTGAGCGTAAGCTATGGCATGGGCATAGAGGAACATGATCATGAAGGCAGAATCATCACGCTGGAATATGACCAGTTCTATCTCGTTACCTGCTACACCCCAAATTCTCAGACAGAACTCAAGCGCCTGGATTATCGCATGACTTGGGAAGACGATTTCCGCAAGTTTCTGAAATCTCTTGATGCCAAGAAACCAGTCGTCATCTGCGGCGATCTGAATGTAGCACACGAAGAGATAGATATCAAAAATCCGAAGACTAACCGCCGCAATGCCGGTTTCACCGATGAGGAGCGCGAAAAGATGACCGTTCTTCTGAATGATGGCTTCACCGACAGCTTCCGTTATCTCCACCCTGATGAGGTTACCTATTCGTGGTGGTCATACCGTTTCAAGGCCCGCGAGAAGAATGCTGGTTGGCGTATCGACTACTTCCTAGTATCCGACCGTATCAAGGAACAGATTACAGAAGCTAAAATTCATACTGAAATCATGGGCAGCGACCATTGTCCGGTAGAAGTAGATTTAACGTTCTAATCCTACCTTTCATCCAACATCAATAAGAATAATCAGAAGAGGGTGTGTCATAAGCTTATGATTCACCCTCTTCTTGTCGTTGGTAAATATAGGTCATAAAAAAAGGGGATGCACCTTCCTCACGGAAGCCATCCCCATATTGGTCATATCAACATAAAATTTTAATTTATATAAGAGAGATTTTCTTCTAATTCAATGAAGTAACAAAACTAGATAGTTGCTTATTTCTGATTACATGAACTGCTTCAACTCAGAGAGATTTCTCTTCTCAGAAGAACCGTCCTTATAAGTTACCATGAAGTAATCGTGAACAGACTTGCCATTCTTGAACTGAACGACAGCTACACCGCCTTCACGGAGCTGGAGTGTGAAGTAGCCTTCGCGCTTGCCATTAACATACTTGCCATGCCACTTCTCCTTACCATTCTTATAATAGGTAGTAACCTCACCATTAAAGATAGTATTGCGATCGTTACCGAGGTCGATAAAACTATAACCACCTTCAGCACGGAGATTACCGTTCATGTAGAAGTCCTGGAAAACGTCCTTCTTGTTAAGGCCTGAACCAGTAGTCATCAGCAGTCTGTAATAACTAGCCTGATCTGCACTGGTTACATTGCTCATATTTTCAGCATAGAAAATAGTGTCAGCTACAACTGTTGCATTCTCTACGTGCTTACGACCGAAAGCTGCTATGGTCATCAAAGCCATCAATGAGAATAATATCATTCGTTTCATATCGTTTATTTTTAG
>OHTU01000041.1_pt1 | contig 45040 bp, 43 predicted proteins | sample 1578961 | NCBI WGS metagenome assembly OHTU01 (sample SAMEA3879582, study PRJEB24766) | human gut metagenome | biome: human-associated habitat; feature: feces | place: USA | collected 1985/1987 | reverse complement strand
TGCCGCATAGGGCGGCGCTCCCCTGTTCCCCAATCGGTTGGAACAGCCCTGTCACTGCATCCATCAACGGTTGAATGCCAAGGCCCTTTTTGGCGCTGCCATGATAGACTGGGAACAGGGAAGCGGCTTGAACCCGCCGCTGTTCCTCCTGCGCAAGTTCTTCCTGACTGATTGGCTCTCCTGCGATATACTTTTCCAATAATCCATCGTTATTTTCGATGACCGCATCCCATGCTTCTATGCCGGTATTTTCCTCCAGGACTATTTCCGGGGACAGCGATACCGTCTGCTTGATGATAATATCGGCGGAGAGCTTATCCCGAACAGACTGATACACGCCCTGCAAATCAACGCCAGCCTGGTCGATTTTGTTGATAAAGATAACGGTGGGAATGTTCATTTTCCGCAGGGCATAGAACAGAATACGGGTCTGGGCCTGCACACCATCTTTAGCGGAGATCACCAAGATAGCCCCATCTAAAACAGCCAAAGAGCGGTACACCTCCGCCAAAAAATCCATGTGGCCGGGCGTATCCACTATGTTGACTTTACATCTGTGCCACTGGAAGGAAGTGACTGCCGCTTGAATGGTAATCCCACGCTGCCGCTCCAAAAACATGGTGTCCGTCCTCGTTGTCCCTTTTTCGACGCTCCCCGGTTCTGAAATGGCTCCGCTGGCATATAGCAGGCTCTCTGTCAAGGTCGTCTTTCCAGCGTCTACATGGGCAAGAATCCCAATATTGATAATGTTCATGTCTATCCTCCATGCAAGGCCCAAATGGGCGCAAAAATCCCCAGCGGCTAATACTTTTACCGCTGGGGATCATGACTTCGGACACACAAAAACACACACGGCTTACATAAGCTGCTGTCCGTCACGATATTTGCTTAAAAGGCAAAAGTATTCTTAAATTGGGTACAAAAACCAAGCCCCTGCAAGGGGCAAGCATTTTTGCGCCCATTATCAAATTTTATTTAAGAATACCTTGCCGCATATTTGGTAGACTCCTCAAATCAGGATAATAACAGTATATCATAGTACGCTCTAAAAAGCAAGAAATTATTTTACCCGATTCCACAAATAAAATCGGAGGGTATTCACTGAAATACCTTCCGGTTTTGGTGATTATCGTGCGCCTACCCTTGTTTTTTGCCTTGCGGCCCGTTTCCGTTCCTTTTCGGCCTGTTCCTGCTGGTAAGCTGCCTCTAATATTCTGTCCGCTTGTTCCAGACCAATGGCCCGCCTGACCCGCTCGTAGTCCCTGACCTTTCCCTTTAGACTGTCTCTCTCGGCGCAGACCTCGTAAATCCTTTCTGACAAAGAACTGTTTTTGCTGACCTCCCGGCCATAGTCCGCTTGTAGCCGCTCAAATTTGGATTTGAGGTCGAGATAGGCCCGGTAGACCGAGCGCAGCACCTTGACGATCTTCGCCCAAAGAGGCTTGGCCTTTTTCTCCCGGTAGGACTTGGCGCTCTCCAGCGGCCCCGGCTCTGGTAAGACTTCCTCTGGGTCTGCCGAAAACTCCGCCGCCAGCCGTTCCATGTTCTTTACTGCCGGGGCCAACTCCTTCAACCGCTGTTCCTGCCCCGCCACCTCTTTTTGCTTCTTGGCCTTGAACTTATCCAGTTGGGCGATCTCCTTGGCCCTCTGCTCCTTTTTGTAGTCCAGCACAGACAGGTGCTGGTCGTGGGTGCCCTTGTCCTCCCACTCTATCCCGTGGCGCTCCATCACGGCGGCAAGCTGTTCCTTTTCAGAGCGTACCCACTGGCTCCATTCTGTGTCCCCTCTGGTGCCGCCCTTGAAACCCTGGGCCGCTAACGCCTGTTTAAGTGATACCCTGGTGTCCAGACCCCGCTTGCTGCCGGTGGTGAACGGCACAAAATCAATGTGCAGATGGGGTGTGGCCTCGTCCATGTGGAGGTGAGCCGAGAACACCCGAAGCTGGGGGTTGCGCTCTTGAAAGCCCCTCATGTACTCGTCCAGCACCGCCGCCGCAAGCTGGCCGTCCTCGCTGCCAGCACTCATGTCGTCCTTGTTGCCCACTTGCAGGATGATTTCGTGGAACGGCTTTTCCTGCTTACTGGAGCGTATCTTCTCATAGTAGTTCTCAATCCTGCGGTCTGCCCTGGTCTGCTTGTCGTTGTACCGCTTGAGGGCCTCGTCAAACATCTCATGAAAAACTGCCTTGATATTTTCCTGGCAGTAGGTTATATTCAAATGGGAGCGTTCCGGGTCGGTGTTCTTGGCGTTGAACTTCCTGCTGTTGTGGTTCACCGAGCCTTGCCCCACCATCGCACTAATCGTCCTTTTCAAATCAACACTCCTTTCGCCGCGCCAGCGGCGGCCTTTGTTACTTTCTGCGAAAGTAACGCAAAAGCACTTTTGACAGCCTGTCGGCCATCAAAAGCGCATTTGCGCCCTACGGGGTGGAATGGGGGCTTTGCCCCCGCCGTCTGCGGACGGCTCCCCCAGCAGGGCCGCCCTTTGAAAAGGTCACCCTGCACCCCGCCTAAACTTTGCCACTCGCCGGTGGGCAGGTGGGAAAGGCACGGCCTTTCCCACCACCCGGCAAGTGTTCTCCGTGGGCCAAAAGTCAAGGGGTACGGGTTGTATTGCCTTGCGGCAATCTCCACCCGCAGGTATGCCCCCTTGACTTTTGACCCCGCTCCCCGTGACGGCCGTGACGACCGTGACAATGTTTCAGACACCGCCCCCGCCCTCAAAAAGCCGTCACAGCCGTCACGGTCGTCACGCCTGGGACGGTTCCAGCGTCAGGCTGATACTTCTCCCGGCGTGGCTCCTGCTGTTCTCATAGCGGATGTGGTAGTCTGTCAGCAGCTTCCCGGCCCGGACATTCAGCCGCATTGCCAAGGCGTTGGGCTTCATGTCGGTCTGGAGCGCCGCCGCCAGTTCCGTGGCCGTCCCTCCCCAGGAGGGGCTTTCCGCCGTCACAAGGGCGGCTACGGCCTCCAGCACCGGGTCGGGCGGCTCTGTCCATGCCTCCGTTTCCGTACGCTCCAGCGTCCATATCAGCCGTTCCTTGTCCTTGGTAAGATAGAATCGCTGGTCTTGCTGGTCACGCCCGGCCACGTCCAGAACGGCACTGCCATCTGTCCGCTTCTCCTTTTGAAGAAGAAAGGCCCCGTCCGCCGCTCCCAGCAGACCGTTGGTGCCGGAGATCATATCGAATTTGTCATCTGCCTGTTGCTTTCGAGTGTGGTGTACCAGCAGGAGGCAGACGCCGCAATCATCGGCAAGGCGTTTCAGCTTGCCCACTACCTCGTAATCGTTGGCGTAGCTATACTTCTCACCGCCAGCCTCCCGTATCTTCTGGAGGGTGTCAATGATAATCAGCTTGGTGTCCGGGTGTTCCCGGACGAACTTCTTTAGCTGTTCTTCCAGGCCAACGCCAAGCTGCTTTGCGTAGACCGCAAAGAGCAGATTGTCGGTGCCCTCTGTGCCGAACATTCGGTACAGCCGCCCCTGCAAGCGGCGGTGGTCGTCCTCCAACGCCAGATAGAGGACAGTCCCCTTGTGGACAGGGTAGCCCCACAGGGGGAGGCCCATGCTGACATGGTAGGCAAGCTGGGCCATCAGGAACGACTTGCCCACCTTGGGCGCTCCCGCAAAGAGGTACGTCCCCGGATAGAGCAGACCGTCAATAATAGGCGGTCTGCTCAGATACACATTCTGGTAAAGGTCATTCATGGAAACCGTATGGAGATAGGCTGGGTCGCTCTTGCGCCGCATATCCCGGAGCATTTCCTCCAAACTTTCCTCTTGGGGGTTGTTTTCAGCCGTTCCCTCTGCTATACTTTGGGTAGTTGTTTGAGAATTGGGCTGTTCCCCGTCTGTTGGCGCAGACGGAATCGGGACAGTCCTTTTCGTCTCTCTGGAATCCATCAATCTATCAATCCTCCTTCATGCCGCCCAGCGTCACCGAGATAAGGTCAATGGTGGAGAGAAGTTCATCCCCCACGCCGCCCCCGGCCTCAATGAGCCGCAGTTCCTCCAGGACGGCGGCGAGTTGGTCACGCAGGGCCTTGTAGACCCTGGGATTGCCCTGCACCACCACGGCCCGGTCTAAGAGCCGTCGGGTGATGTAGTCCTGCTTGGTCAGCCCGGAGAGGCGGACGGCAATCTCAATCTGTTCATTTTCCTCCGGGGACACCCGGAACGCTATGGTCTTGCTTCTCCATCGGTTGTGGTTGTCGAGGTTCTTTACAGACATGATTTAAGCCCCCTTTCGCTCCATGTCCAGCTTGTCCGCCATCTCCGCCTGCCGGGTGGGGAACAGGTGAGCGTAGCGGTAGGTGATGTCGATACTTTCATGCCCCACCCGGTCAGCGATTGCCAGAGCCGTAAAGCCCATGTCAATCAGCAGGGAAATGTGGCTGTGTCGGAGGTCGTGAATCCTGATACGTTTGACCCCCGCCGCTTTCGCTCCTCTGTCCATCTCCCGGTGAAGATAGGATTTCGTCACCGGGAAAATACGGTCTGTCGGCTCTGCGGCATACAGGCTCTTGATGTAGTCCTCCATTTCTTCACAGAGGAAAGCGGGCATTTGAATGATCCTGTTGCTCTTGGCGGTCTTGGGGTCGGTGACTACATCCTGGCCCTTGATACGCTGATAGGATTTTGAGATGGAAACCGTCTGCTTCTCAAAGTCGAAGTCCCCAGGGGTGAGGGCCAGCAATTCCCCCTCCCGGATACCGCACCAGTAGAGCATTTCAAAGGCATAGTAGGATAGGGGCTTGTCCATCATAGCGTCAGCAAATTTCAGATACTCCGCTTTCGTCCAGAACAGCATTTCCCGGCCCTTGGCCTTGCCCATATTGCCTACCTGGGCGGCGGGGTTGGTTTTCAGCTTGTAGTGCCTGACTGCATGGTTGAAAACGGCGCTCAACTGATTGTGGAGCGTTTTCAAGTAGACAGGCGAGTAGGGCTTGCCGTTCTTGTCCCGGTAGTTGAGCATTTCGCTTTGCCATGCCATGACCTCTTTCGAGCCAATCTCGCTCATTTTCCGCTTGCCGAAATAAGGCACCAGCTTCTTGTAGAGGATATGCTCTTTCGTCCCCCAGGTGTTCTCCTTGATACGGCCTTTCACGTCCGCAGCGTAGAGGGCCACGAAACTCTCAAAGGTCATGTCCAGGTCGGCGGTCTGCTGTTGCAGGAATGTCCGTTCCCACTCCAGCGCCTCCCGCTTGGTCTTGAAGCCCCGTTTCATCTTCTTTTCCTTTTTCCCCGTCCAGTTCTCAAAGTAAAAGGACGCATACCATGTGCCTTTGGCCTTGTCTTTGTATGCTGGCATTTTGTTCCCTCCTTACTGATTTTCCCGCAGTCCATAGAACTTTTCCTCGAAGTAGTTCCTGCTCACCCGTCCGGGGATGGTGAGGAAACCTTTCTGCTTCAGTTCCTCGTTCATCTCCCGCACCAGCTTGTAGGCGTAGGGCTTGGAGATACCCAGCACCCCGGCCACTTCCTCGGCCCGTACAAACAGTTCCTTGCTCATGTTTTCACCTCCTTGCTTCTGGTTCGCAAAATTGTTAATGCCCACGTTCTTATTATACATTCGCATGGTTGTTAATGTCAAGAGGAAATTTCGCAATTTTGTTAATTTTTCTCTTGCATATTTCGCTTATTTGCGCTATACTATGTTCAAAGGCGGTGGAACATATGACAGTAGGAGAAAAAATCAAGAAAATCCGAACTTTTCGAGGCATGACGCAAAAGGAATTGGGGCTGGCTGTCGGTTTTGAGGAAAAGGGAGCGGACAATCGTATCGCCCAGTATGAAACAAACTACCGTGTTCCGAAAAGGGAACTGCTGGACAAGATTGCCCAGGCACTTCGGGTAGAGAGCCAGAACTTCTACACGCTTCGCCCTGGCTGCGCCGAGGACTTCATGCGGACATTCTTCTGGCTGGACGAGGACAGCCCCGGCTCCATCCGCCTGTTTCAGCTTGTCCGCAATCCCGGCAAGACGGGGGCCTCCGATGATACCGCCGTCCGATACAACGACACGGACGACTGGCCCGCTCAACCTCCCGTGGGCATTTACTTCAACTATGGGCTGGTAGACGAGTTCATGCGGGAATGGCTCTTGCGCCAGCAGGAACTTCACGCCGGGGAGATCACCAGGGAGGAATACTTTGAATGGAAAATCAACTGGCCGTGTACCTGCGATGACAGCAAACGGTTTGACTACTATGTTCCTTGGAGAAAAGAAAAATAGGACAAGCAAAGCCGCCCTGCTGAATTTGTCGTTCAGCAGGGCGGCTTGCTTGCCCTTTGCAATCATTCTCTTGTGTGGCCGGGTTGAAACGAATAGTATCAATCCAGTATCACAAGGCAAAGTGACAGGTCAAAAACCCTGTATTCATGCGGGTTTGAGCCGTTTTGACGGTTATTCCCACACGACCTCTCCATAATCGGGAGCCGCACCAATACCACCAACGCGCGAAGCCTAACCGGGCGTCATTGGGACGATACATGGCGTTACCTCCAATCATAGTTTGTCAGATAGGTATTCTATCTGCATAATAATTCTACCATGAATGGCCGAAAATGACAATCTCTACATCCGATATGTATTGTAAATATTTTATGAACGAAGTCCGCTCATGCCGTCCCGTCGGAATCTTGTTGGGGAGGTGCCTTCCCTGCGAAGATAGGCGGTATACAACAGAAGCGGGTACGCCCTGAAGCGGGGCGCACCCGACTACAACTCCGGTTGAAAAACCAATATCCACAATCGCCAGAATGTGTATGGGCGGGCAGGCACAAGCTGTGCTTGCCCGCCTTGTCTGCCCAAAAGCGCGGCGGGCGGCGGCAGTCAATGGCGCGAAGCGTTCATCTTGACCATTGACGGCTGGCTGCTGCTGCGCTACGGCCCTTTCCAATCTGCAAGCCACAGAACAATTTCGGTAGCCGCTGCCCAAATTACGCTGTCAGCCGCTCCGTTCCCGTGGTATTGACATGCAGCCCCATCGCTGCTATAATGAAAACACAATTTCAGACACAGGACACCATGCAGACACCGCAAGCCTTGCTTGATAGCGTGTCTGCTTTTCATTTCAAAAGAGAGCGGCTGTTCTCGGAAAGGAGAAGAAGTGAAGCGATGTCAACATTCAGCGGTCAGAAAAACAGTGGCATGGAGATCCCGGATTACGCCATTGAACGCATCGCCCGCTGCCTGTTGCCCATGATCCAAGCGTATTATGAAAGCGATGAAGGGCAGGCGGAGCTGGCGGCGTGGAATGAAAAGAAAGACGCTGAAGACACAAGAGAACACGACAGACAGACGGCATGAAAAAGTGAGGGAGTGCGCTGGGCGCACTCCCTTTTGCGTATTCAGTTTTCGTAGGGCTTGTACTCCGTGACGGCGTTCAGATATGCCTCAACGTCGCCATTCAGAACGAGGTCTGCATAGGCCAGCGGGTCGTTGTAGATGAGATAGTCCAGCTCCGCCCGCTGGAAGCGGTTGTCCGCCACCTTGTTCTCCACGGCGGTGCAGTCGATGGAGCAAATGCTCCCGTCCGTGAAGCGAAGCTCCACACAGGCGGTATCCATATTGAACGCACAGCTTATGAGCTTTTCCATGGGTATATCCTCCTGAATTTGATGTTATTCTATCCCGAAACTAAACTTCAATGTCCTTGATAAAAACAAGAAATCCGAACCCCTGACCGATTGGTCTAAGGTTCGGATTATATTGTTCTGGTGGAGACTGCTGGACTCGAACCAGTGACCTCCTGCGTGTGAAGCATTTGTGGTAAAAATCCGCAATCCGTTGTGGCATAAGGGATAGAACGTCCTTTTTGCCAAAAAATTTGCAACAAATTCCGCAAAACGTGCTGTGAGCACTTGTTAAACTATGGTAAATTACCGCAAAAAACGCCTTGTGATACGCCCCTTAAATCGGAATAAATACAGGAGGAAGAGTGATGATTATTGCCATTACAAATTCCAAGGGTGGCGTTGGAAAAACGACGACGGCCTTGAACCTTGGTGCCGCGCTGACCGCCGAAGGGCAGAAAGTCCTGCTCATTGACAACGACCCGCAGGGCAATCTGACCGCTGCGCTGGGATATACCGCTGGTGAGATGAAGCACACACTGGCCTCTCTGCTGCTGGCCGCCATCGACTACCCGGAGGACATTGCGCAGCATCTGCAAAAGGCTATCCTACATAACGATACCGGCATGGACATCGTTCCTGCCAATCGCAGGCTGGCAGATGCTGCGGCCCGACTGCAAATCATGCAGCTATCTCAGTATCAGCCCTATGGTGATAGTGGCCGCAGCTGTGAAGCAATGCTCAAGCATATCACGGACACCTTGCGCGACACCTATCGCTATATCATCATCGACTGCGGACTGAAACACGAGCTGCTGACGGTCAACGCGCTGACCGCCGCGGATTACTGCATCATCCCTGTGCAAGCTCACTACCTCGCCAGCGAGGGCATTCCCGATGTGCTGGAGCTGGTACGCACAGTGCAGGCCCACTTCAATCCCTCGCTGAAAATCGCCGGCATTCTGCTGACCATGTATCAATCCCGACCGCAACTTTGCCAAAGCGTCCGGGCAACAGTCGGCGAAGTCTACGGCGAGGCGTTTCATGTGTTTGAGCGCCCCATTGAGCAGACCATCAAGGTGGCGGAATGCCCTGCCGCCGGTATGAGTATTCTGGACTACGCGCCGAAGAACCCCGCTGCGGAGTCCTACCGCAGTCTGGCGCGGGAGGTGTTGTCGCTTGGCTAAGAGCAGCAACATGAAAGACCTGCTGAAGCAGCGCATGAGCGCTGCCCAGCAGGTCTCCGAAATGGAGATCGGCAACAGGGCCTATGAAAGCCTTATCGACCCGCTTCCAGCGGCAGCTTCTACGATTCGTGAGCTTCCGGTAGATAAGCTACGTCCCTTTTTCACCACCGATATCGGATTTCACCCATATCCCCCGGAAAAGTTGCGGGCATTTGCCCAGCAGCTTCTTGAGCAGGGCTTGCTGGAGCGTATCATCGTCAGGAGTATCCCCGGCAGCGATGAATATGAGATTCTGGCCGGACACAATCGTACTGCCGCGTGGCGGATGGCCGGGCATGACACAATTCCCGCTGAGGTGGTTGTGGCCAACGATGCCCGCGCCATTATCATCGCCACAGCCACCAATTTACTGCGGCGGCAGGAACTGACCATCATCGAACGCGGTAAGGCATACAAAGCTATGCTGGAAGCTAAGCGGCGTCAAGGTGAGCGGACGGACTTAGGAACTTCTGGCGAAAATCGCCAGAAGTTCCTAACAAGAGAAATCGTAGCAGATTTTTTCGGCGTTACAGAATATGAGATCCGCAAGGCTGTCAAGCTGGCCGGACTGATTCCGCCGCTGGCGGATATTCTGGAAAACGATCCCCGGAACTTGCCGCTGAGCTGCGCGGATATGATTGCCGACTACGATGCAGCCTCACAGGAGGCGTTCGTGGAGATGTGCCGCATTGAAGGATACCGGCTGAACAAGGCCACCCTGAACCACATCACACAGAAATGTCCGCCGCCCACAGCGGATAAGCAGGCCATCTACGCCGCATGGCGGGAAGCCCGCACCGCCGCGGATAAGAAGCGTTCCGCACCATCCAAGAAGATAACTTTTGACCGCAGAAAGTTTGCACCGTATTTAGAGCAAATCGGCAGCGAGGCGGAATTGGAGGAGATGTTTCTGGAGTTTCTGAAGGAAACGGCACATAAGCGTGCAACTCTCTCCAGATAAAAGCAGTTCTGGTAGATTGGGTGGTATCACCTAAGTTATCGTCAGTTTCTTTGATAGTCCGAAAGAAAACATGCTTTCGTTTTTCTCGTTATTAATTTGAAGTATATTTTTAATTATTGTTGACAACAATTCGAATTAGGGGTATGATGCAATATATAATGACTCCGTTGGAGGTGTTTATATGGCGATTGTCAGTCAAGAAAATATACTTTCAATTCTAACGACATTCAATCCGTGGTGGCAGAATGGCGTAGTACCGAAAGCGTTTGTCAAGGAGTTTCACCGCAGCAGTTACTACACCTGCCGCAAATCACTTCTCAGCGATTTGCGCAGGATCGTTGTGATGAGTGGCGCAAGACGAACCGGGAAAACCACAATCATGTATCAGCTTATCCACGATCTGCTGGAGCAGGGCGTGAAGCCGCAGAACATTCTGTTCTTTACCTTTGATCATCCTTTGATCCGTATGGCCGGAATGGATCAGATATTGAACATCTATAAAAACAACATTTCAGATGATGCACATTTCTACATGTTTGTAGATGAGGTTCAATTCGATAAGGACTGGACCAATTATCTGAAAATGGCTTATGACATGAATCCGGATATGCGGTCAGTAGCCACCGGCTCCGCCAGTGCCGCCATCGAAGACAACGTGCGTGAAAGCGGTGCCGGCAGATGGACTGTTATCAAAGTTACGACGCTCTCCTTTTATGAGTACTGTGCATTAAAGGGAATCAGCAAGGCCCAGAGCGTGGATGATGTTTTTCGCATCCATACGCTAAGTAAGCAGCAGCAAACACAGCTTATGATGGGACTGTCCGACCTGCAAATCCATCTAATGCGCTATATGCAAATCGGTGGATTCCCTGAACTGGTAAAAACAGAGGATGTTCCATATGCTCAGAAGTTGATTCGTGAAGATGTTATGGATCGAGCTATTAAACATGACCTACCTCGCGTCCATGATATCCGCAGCATTGACGAACTTGAAAAAGTCTTCGTCTATTTGTGTTACAACTCCTCCAGTATCATCAATATTGAAGCAATGTGCAAAGAGTTTGATGGGGTATCCCGCCCTACGGTAGAGAAATATATCGGGTATCTGGCCGACGCCAATCTCATCAACATCAGTCCTCAGTTGAATATCAAAGGCAAGCAGGTGTTGAAGGCTAGAAACAAGATTTATGTTGCCGACAGCGGTATTCGCGGCGCGGTCGTACTGGGAGCCGACATCTATACCAAGCCTTCCGAACTGGGCTTTGCATTAGAAACAGCGGTATTTAAGCATGTCAAAGACTTTTTTGTCAGCGAAAACACGCTCTACGAAGTAGGCTATATTCGAGACAGCAAAGGAGCCGAGATTGATGTAGCAGTTCAGTACGCAGGCCAGCCAATTCAGTATATTGAGGCAAAGATGAGAAATAATTCCACCGTGAAGGACGATAACGGGATCGTTATCTACGGCATGGCGGATACCCCCGGCTACGTCATTTCAAAGAACCCCACAGATTTCGGACTATCTGAACGAGGCACTACGAGCCTCTATCGTATTCCTGCCTATGCGTTTCTCTACCTGATCGGCAAGCAGCATAACCAACAAGCCATCAGAGCATTAACGCCACAGGCATAACCGTTTTCTTACAAAAAGGCTCGATACCGCAAGGTATCGGGCCTTCGCTATTACACACTAAGGAGGATCACCATGCACGCACAACGAATGCCGCCGCATATTACTACGCCCTTTGATGATTCCGCCGCCATGCGGCTGCGGCGGATGGGGCTGCTCACACCCGATGGTACGCCGGATGAGCGCATTATCCAGCCGCTGGCCTATGTCAGCGCCGGTCTCTATTACGACCAGCTCTGCGATTCCGTAGAGTGCCATGAGAGTGCGTCCGGCGTCTGCCAGCACATTATCAGCGAGGAAGCAGAGAACCGGCCCCGTCAAGCACTGCTGGCACTTTCTATGTCCTACGACGCCATGCGCCGCGGTCTGCCTGACCCCATCTGGTGGCTGTCAGGCAGCAAGGACATCCTCCCCATTTTCATGCGTGCCTTTGCCGCGCATTTATCAGATATCCTGCAAGAAAACGAACCATCTGCCACTATGGAGGAAACTGAATGAACATGAAAACCGCATACAAGGTCTATCTCTTTTGCTGTGTCCTGTTTTTGACAGGGCTTTTTTTATTGGTTCCCGTCTACGCCGTGGAGGATATGTGGACAGCGGCCAGCCGGATCATCAAGGACATCTATACCCACATCGCCTCGGTCAGCACGGTGCTGGCAGGTCTTATGACCGCCATCGCCGTGATCGGTGCGAAGATGTCCAATACCCAGCAGAAGTCGGACCAAGCATGGGACTGGCTGAAGCGCATCTGGCTGGCGTGGGCCATTATCAACGGCATTGGTGCATTTATCGCCTATGTTGTCCCGCTGTTTCAGGGACTTGCCACACTGGAGCCGTGAAATATCACATTCCTCGAATGGGAGGGGTGACCGACTATGCTTGAGCTGCTCTTCCGGGGCTTTTTTGAATGGATATACGGGCTGATATTAGAGTGTTGGGAATACTTTTCCTCGGTGCTCTTTGACCTGATGAGCCTCGACTTTGCCTATCTGGAAACAAACATGCCCATCATCACGACCATCCGGCAGATCATGCTGGGTGTGGGCTGGGCACTGCTGCTGGGCAATCTGGTGTTTCAGGCCACCCGCAGCATGATGGCCGGTGTAGGCTTTGAGGCCGACGACCCCAAGCTGCTGTTCACCCGCACCTTTGTCTTTTCTTTCCTACTGGTGGCCAGTCCGCAGATCTGCGACATCTGCCTGAATATGACCTCAGTTATCATCGACATGGTGCAGATGCCGGACGCCGCGGCCATCAAACTGCCGGATGAAGGATTTTTCGTTGATCTGACCGCTTCGTGGCTGCTGGTCATCGTTTTCGGTCTCATCGTCATGTTTCAGACCTGTAAACTGTTTTTTGAGATGGCAGAGAGGTATTTCATTCTGGCGGTGCTGACCATTACGGCGCCGCTGGCCTTCGGCGTGGGAGGCAGCCGCAGCACCTCGGACATTTTCTCCGGCTGGTGCCGGATGTACGGCTCCATGTGCCTGCTGATGGTGATGAATGTGGTGTTCGTCAAAATGCTACTGTCGATCCTGTCCTTCCACCCCAGTGGGATAGCGGTATTACCATGGATCGTGATGGTGCTTACCGTAGTCAAGGTAGCCAAGAAGAGCGATGCCATCATCACGCGGATCGGGTTGAACCCCGCTATTACCGGCGACTCTCTGGGGCGTTCCTTCCCCGGCGTGCTGACCTATACGGTGGCGCGAACGATGGCCTCCCGTGTTGTGCAGACCGCAGGCAAGAACACTGCCGCAGGAAAAACCGGCGCACAGACGCAGACCAAATCCGACAGCAAGCTCGGAAGCAAGCCCGCCAGCGGCGGACGCTATTATGGTGGCGTCAACACAGTCAACACCTTTGCCGACAGCAGACGTTCCGAGCAGCAGTCCGGCAGCTCGCCGCGTCAGACTGAGCCTCGGGCATTCGGTGCGGAACCGGCCGCGCAGACAGCGTCCGCAGCGGCAGACCGCAGCTTTGTCATGCCCGGTACACGCCGTCCTGTAAGCCACGTTCCCGGTGAGCAGAAGATCGCCCCCTCCGATACCGCAGGGAAAGCGGGACATACCGTCAGCCGCAGCAGCCATGTGCAGGCAGGCGGGCAGCAGCATACCGCTTCTGCCGCCCAGCAGCATACGGATACCTCTGCTTTTGAAAGCCGATACAGTAGGAATACCGGCCCCGCCCGTTCCACCGCGGCGGGAAGAACCGTGCGTCCGGCTCCCGCGTCCGCCAATGCTCCGACCAAGGCGCCACGCGCCAGCACGATACCGCAGGAACGGAGTACTGCCCCCTCTGCTGTGTCCACCGGTCAGCGCAGCGGAGCTCGTCCCGATACCGCAGGAATGAGCCACAGCACCCGCAGGCCGACTGCCAGCCCCACGAAGAATACCCAAGGTGCGCCTAAGCAGACGCCGCACATCCCCACGCCGGTGAAACAGCCCACCGTATCGGGCCGCGCTGTCCCGAAGGACGCCAAGAGCAGCAAGCGGGCTGGCAAGAAAAAGGACGATAGCCATGCAGGATAACCAGCGCCAGCACAGCGGCATCGACATGGCACGGCGCATTGTCAGTGCCGCGAGGATCGCCAAGGCAGCCGCAGCGGGCGGTGTCCACGGTGCCGCCGTGGCGGCGGCAAAGGAGGCTGCGCCGTTTCTCGCCAAGCTGGCAATTTGGGTGCTGGCGGCGTTGATCGCGCTGCCTATGCTGATCTTTGCCTATCTTCCCAATATCTTCTTTGGTTTTTCTTCCTCCGGGACAGCGCCCGTTTCCCGCATGACGGGACAAGCCATGACGTTGGGTGGATTCTATATGGATCTGGAGGACTTTGAGAATACGCAGATCGACGCCATCGTGACAAGCCTTATCCAGCAATATGAAGAGGAGGGCATAGAGATCGACGGGGTGGAGATCAACAGCGACTTTGATGAGGATGACCTGCGCCGATTCATTGCTATCAGCTCTGTGGCCTATCAGCAGGACTTGGAGGTAATGACCACGGAGGCCGTGCTGTCACTGGCGACCTCCCGGCTCCGCTATGAACCGACACTGAACATCTTCGAGTTCGGCGGCCTGCTCAAGCGAACGCTGGTCATCAAAATCGACCACCTTGACCCAGAGGCATTTATGGATCAGCTCTCCTTTGAGGAGGATGCCCGCACATGGGCGGGTGCGCTGTATGAGGTGTTGACCGAGAGCAATGCGCTGGAGGAATACGCGGAATACTACGCGCCATACCGCCCCAATTACAGCGGCGACACCGGCTATACCGGAGACTATGAGCATGGCGGCAGCTACGGCAATACCATTGACACGTCCGGCTTTGTCAGCCCCTCCACCAAGAATAACGTAGACCTTGCCGCCTACGCCATGCAGGCGTGGGAAAACAACTGGGGCTATTGCTGGGGCACCTATGGAAATGTCCTGACGGAAGCCCTGTTCAACTACAAGCTTCAGCAGTATCCGGAGGGCGTCGGGAAATATGAGGACTTTATCCGCGCCAACTGGCTGGGCCGCCGCACAGCGGACTGCATTGGGCTCATCAAAGGCTATGGGTGGCTTGACGCCGCCAGCGGCTCCATCAACTACGGCACGAACGGAATGCCCGATGTGGGAGCTGACCAGATGTACGCCAACGCCCAGAAGGCCGGTATGGCGGGAACAATGGACACCATGCCGGAGCTTGTGGGCATCGCTCTATGGAAACAGGGGCATATCGGCGTCTATGTAGGCAACGGCTACGCGGTGGAGGCCATGGGTACCAAGTACGGCGTGGTACGGACGGAGGTCGCCGGACGCGGCTGGCAGGGCTGGTGCCGCATCCCCTACATCGAATACAGGGAGGCCGGATAATGTACGTTCCCACCCGTCTGCGCGTTCTGCGCATCAAATATAAGATCACATTGAAAGCTCTTGCCGGACGCATGAACATCAGCAACCAGCATCTCAGCCGCATGGAGCTGACGGATATTCCACCCACCGAGCACCACGAGCGTCTGCTCTGCCTCGGTATGGAGCGGCTGCTGGCGGAATGGGACGATGCGCCGGAGGAGCTGAAGCAAGAATACGAAACCTATAAAGGGCGACTTTTGCAGCCCGCAAAGGAGGTCGAGGATGAACACTGACACCTACTATATCCCAGTCAACTTTACCAATGCCGGACGGATCCTGGGCCTGTTTGAGATCCGCAATCTCATCGAGGCCCTTCTTTTATGCCTGCCGGTGCTGTATGTGTGCCTGACATATCTGCCCCTCTCCCTGACGCCGAAGATCATCGTGACCGTTTCACTGGTCGTCCCCCTCGGCGGCTTCGGGCTGATGGGTGTCAGCGATGACAGTCTGACACGCTGGTTGAAAGGCTGGTGGGCATGGCACTGCCGCAGGCGCATGATGTTTTTCAGAGGAGTGGTAACGGCATGAGTATCAAAAAAGCACTATTTGGCGGCGGTGTGGAGACCCGCGCTACCGCCAGCTATCAGGGCAGCATTCAGGATTGGCTGCCTGTCAAGAATATCATCGGCGGCGTGGTTATCACAAAGGACAACCGCTTTATCAAGATCCTTGAGATCGTACCGGTGAACATCTACCTGAAGTCTGCTGAGGACCGGCAGGCCATTGTGGAAGCCTTTGCCGCATATCTGAAGATCGCGCCGGATCACATGCAGTTTGAGGCACGGACGCTGCCTGCCGACATATCACGCTACGTTGAGCGGATGCAGGAGTACGCAAAGAACGAGGACAACGCCTATTGCCGTGAAATGATCCAGGACAACATTCAGGACATCGGCATGGGTGTGGCCAGCAATGCCTTGCAGCACCGGTTCTTTATGGTATTCCAGTATGAATCGCAGATGCGGGCGTCCCCCAACACCGTACAGGGCATTATCCAGCGGCTCAATGAGGAGGCTGACACCGCCCGTCGCTATCTGGATCTGTGCGAGCTGGAGGTGCAGGAGCCGCGCTATGCGGACGATTTTGCGCTGGAGCTGCTCTATGAGATCATCAACAAGCGCACCAGCCAGCGCGTCAAGCTGCCGGAGGGCGTGTTTGACATGACCACGGCGGTGCATGGCGTGTATGAGGAGCAGACGTGATGCGGCCGCGTTTTGCGTTTTTGAAGGATTTCGTTTTGTGTTTTTGATGCGTTTCATTTTATATTTTTGAAATGGATAGCACCAGCTACACCATCTACCATAGGAGTATCACCATGAAAAAGCAAAAGAAACCCGTACCACCGGCAGAAGCCGAGCCTGTTATCAAGAAGCAGCCGCTTTTGAAACGGCTGCTGTTCGGCCCGGAAAGGCCGGATCTCTCCGAGCTGGAAGCCGGCTCTACCACCATTCTGGACATTCTCTCCCCCACTGCCATTGATACGAAAAGCCGTGACTACATCGTAGTGGACGGCATTTTTCATGCCTACCTCTACATCACCGGCTATGGCTACAGCACCACAGTCGGCTCCTGTTGGCTTGCGCCGCTGGTGGAGGCTGGCGAGGGCGTCAATGTCAGCTTCAGCTTTACCCGCCAGAACCGGGAAAAGATCCTCTCCAAGATCGCGCAGACCACTATGCTCAACCGCAGCCGGATGCGGGACGTGGGCGATACCCGTCAGGACTATGAGGAACTGGACAGTGCCATCACCTCCGGTCTCTACCTGAAGGACGTTATGAACCGACAGGGGGAGGACTTCTACTATATGCACACCCTTATCGAAGTGGTGGCGGACGATCCGGATACGCTGGAGCAGCGCGTCACCGCCGTGGAGAAGCTGTGCGTATCGGCGGACATGATCGCTCGCCGCTGCGATTACGCCAACGAGCAGGGTTTTCTCTCCGCGCTGCCGCTGGTCGCACTGGATGCCGACATTGAGCGCAAGAGCCGCCGCAACGCGCTGACCACCGGCGTAGCTGCGGCGTTTCCCTTTGTGTCCTATGAGCACAGCGATCGCAACGGCATCTTTCTGGGGCTGAATCTCTACAACAAGTCCCCAGTGTTCCTCGACCCTTACGACGACTACAAATACACCAACGGCAACTGGTGGATCGGCGGCAACTCCGGCGCCGGCAAGAGCGTAACGCTCCAATGCCTGGCCGGACGCCTGCGGGAGCAGGGAAAGCGTGTGGTGTGCGTCATTCCCAAGAAAGGCCACGAGTTCCGCCCCAACTGCGAGCAGCTGGGCGGCCTGTATCTGCGCTTGTCCCCCTCCTCGCGGGATTGTCCCAATATCATGGCTATCCGCCGTAGGACACTGGACGCCTATGCCGGAATACAAGAGCTGGCGGCGCGGGACGACTCCGTGCTGGCGGATAAGATCTCCCGGCTCATCATCTGGTACTCCCTGCAAAAGAAGGATCTTACAGAGGAGGACAAGAACTATCTGGACGCCTCGCTGGTGGAGTGCTACGACCGCTATGGAATTACCTTTGACAATGCCTCTGTGGTGGATGAAAACGGGGCGTTCAAGGAAATGCCCATCATTCCCGACTGGTACAATGTCCTGCTGGAAAGGGCAGAAACCAAGCATCTGGCGGTGGTACTGACCCGCTATGTGACCGGCTCTGCCGCCGCTATGGGCCGCCGCAATCACATCAGCATCGACAACAAGTATATCGTGTTGGACACCTCCGGTATGCCGGACGATCTGATCCTGCCCGGTATCTATTGGGCCATCGACGTGGCCAACGACATTATCATGAACGCGGGCGGCGAGCTGTCCGCCCTGATCGCGGATGAGCTGTGGAGTCTGGTAGGAGCCGGTTCCAATCCACTGGCCGCCGCCTATGTGCAGGAGATGGTCAAGACCATCCGCGGACTTGGCGGTATCGCTATCACCTCTACGCAGGGTATGCAGGACTTATTCAGTCTGGAGGGCGGCAAATATGGCAAAGGCATTCTGGACTCCAGCCGTATCAAATTCGTCATGCAGATGGAGGAGCAGGAGGCTCGCCTCATTCAGCAGATCCTCAACCTCTCGGAAGAGGAAGTGCGTCAGATCACACGCTTCCGGCGCGGCGAGGGCTTGCTGTGCATCGGGTACAATCACGTCCCCGTGGCTTTCCATGTTACGAAAAAGGAATATGACGCCATTACCACATCGCCCACCGACCGGCAGGCCCGGAAGAAAGGAAGCAAATGAGCAAACAAACTGATTTACAGGAGATCCAGCGTCTGACGGAAGACGCCGCCATAGACGCCCGCAAGCTGCTGATCCAAGCAGACAACCTGCCGCCTGACACCTTTCAGAAAATGCTGGAGGGGCTGTGCGGCAGCTTTGAGGATACCTCCTTGCAGCTCCGCCGTCTCTGCGAACAGCAGAGTCCCGGCACAGGCGGGTATAAACGAAGCCGCATCCTCCGTCCGCTGGAGGTGGTGGGCAGCGTGGAACGTATCGGCATCGACTGGCTTCATATCCGCATCAATACTCTGCTGCCCCACTGCCGGTTTCAGCCGCCCACATGGCTGACGGAAACCTTGGTGGAGCTGCTGGACGCCTATGAAGCCTGCGGCGGTCAGCTTCCTCATTTCAATAGCGCACTGCTGGTGATCGAGGAATACAGCGATGTGGATGGCCGCCACATTTTCGACCAGGACAACAAGGGCTGGAAGGCGGTCAGCAACGCCATCAAAGGCAGGGTGATCCCCGACGATGACCAGTATACGCTGTCGGTAGCTCTGCTCTCTACGCGGAGCTGTCAGAATGTGTGTCACATCACCGTACTGGATATGAAGGATGCACCGGATTTCTTCTCCGCACGGGCGGGAGATTACAGCGTTACCGGGCTGTATTAAGTATTAAGGCTGAGACACCCAACAGAGTTTCCGCCAAAACGGAGCAAAATCCCGCGCTTCCTCAGAAAGCAAAATCTGTTGGGTATATACGCCCCGCAAATCCTTGTGACGGCAAGATTTTCCACGCTCCTGCGCCTGCCCGCAGCGGCGAAAAAACTGCCTTCTACGGGGAGCCAACAGATTTGATGCGAGAAAGGTGCCGAAAGTGACCTTACACCGGCACGGTGTAAGGGTGCTTTCGGCGTTCACAGGAATGAGGGTGCGAATGGTTTTTTGTGTGCGTGAGATCGAGGCGCTGCGGCTGCTGGGATGGTGCCAGTATATCCGACCCGCCCAGCTGCTGCGGGTCGTCAGCGAGACAGAGCTATCGAACCTGCTGGCGATGAAGCTCATCAAGTACCACAGCAAAAGTGAGGCACTGATTCTTACCGCAGAGGGGCGTCGGCTGCTGACGGGAAATGTATGGCTGCCGGATACACCGAGAACATACCATGCGGATGCCGTTGTGCGGCGACTGCGGCTCACTTCGCTGCTGCTGACAGCCTACCAGTCCGGTATCAACGTCTATGCTACACAGCCGGATGAACTGGCGGAGGGAAACGTCTTGTTTCTCACCTCTGCTGGTCGCGGCCGTGGTCGTAACCCATGGGGCAGCACCCGCACGGCGGCTCTGCTCCGCATAGGCGATCTGCTCTGTGCCGCGCACTATGTTTGCCCCGACATCGGCTGCCTTTGCCCGATGGATGAGCTGTCCGCTTTTCAGAACAATACCGCAAAATTGCCCGGAACACGCGGTTTTCTTTTTTGCGGCGAAAGCTATTCAGATATGCTTACCGAACTGGACAAGCCTATGGCAGAGGACGAGAGCAAGCTCATGACCTACGGCGCCGCTGCCCACTGGTTCCAGCAGCCGGTTTATCTTCTGCCCTGCGACGATACCGGTGTGACACAGCTTCAGATCATGGCTCAGCCGGATTACCGCCAGCGTTTAACGCGCTTGGCACTGAAAGGCCATTACCGCCCTCCACCGCCTGACTGTCCCTGTTGGGACGCACTGTTTCAAGGCCAACCCTTCGTGCTGGCGGCGGACATGGAGCTGCGCCGCGTGGATGCCGCCTACACGCTGGCGCAAGAGCAGGGCCATTCGCAGATCGTATTGGCCGCCCTGCCGCAGCAGGTGGCAGAGGTGTGGGGCTCGCACTACAGGGACACCGGAAAAGCACGGGTCTTTACCTTGACCGAGGATGCCATCGCGCATCTGCTGGGTAAAGTGTCGAAGCCCTATCGTCCACCGGACACCCCCTATGTCACAGAAAAAGGAGAGATGATCCATGCCCCGCTTATCAAAGCTGTTGGAAAAGCTGGAGGATACCGTTGAAGCCCGCTGGGGCGTATGGTTCCAGCGGCATAAAAAGAAACTGCCTCTCTACATTCCCGTCGGGCTGGTGTGCTGGTATTTTTACGGGATGCTCCTGAACTCCATGCGCCTTGGTATTGACGCGGTCTTTCATAACACGGGGCAGGATGTGACCGCCATCTGGATATTCGATCCGATCCGCAACTGGCTGGCGATATTCTCCGGCTTCGGGCTGAAAGCCACTGCGTTCTTCGTGCTGATGTTCTGCCTTGTGACAAAGCGTGGGTACCTTTGGTTTTCCGGCTATAAGTATACGCGGGATCCACGGGGCTTTGATATTCTCCCGGACGGGACGCACGGCTCCTCCGGCTTTCTCACCAAGCGGGAGATGGAAGCCTTTCTGGAGATCGGTCCCATACAAAGCGTCTCCGGGATGCTGCTGGGCAAGATCAAGGAGCGGTCGGAGGACCCGGACAAATACGCCGCCTATGTGGCTCATCGCATGGTACCCGGCGAAAACAACAATCTTCTCTGCATCGGCGCACCGGGCAGCTGGAAGACCCGCGGCCTGATCCTGCCCTTTCTGATGGGCTGCGCTCAGCGAAAGGAGTCCGTATTCTGCGTCGATCCAAAGGGTGAACTGTTCGAGCAGCTTTCCCTCTACTTCCGTGAAAACGGCCATTACGTCAAAGCGGTCAACTTTCTGGACATGGCTCACTCAGATGGCTGGAACTGTCTCTATGGACTGGACACGGAAACGGATCTGGTGCAGACGGTGGCCAACACCATCATCCAGAATACCTCCAGTCCCAAGGAGGCCGACGATTTCTGGAGCCGTGCGGAGCTGAATCTCCTGATGGCATTGATCCACTACGTCTGCAATCTGCGGGATGACAAGGGTGATCTGCTGCCCATCGAGCAGCGGGGTCTAGGCGACGTGTATCAGATCCTTGCCACCATGAGCGTCAATGAGCTGAACCGCACGCTGGCGTCGCTGCCGCCTGACCACCCCGCCAAAGGTCACCACGGACTGTTCCTGAAGGCCCGTGAAAATCTCTGGGGCAACATTATCACCGGTCTTGGCAACCGGCTTGCCATCTTCCAGAACAAGCTGGTGGACACCATCACCCGCAACCACGACGTAGACCTCGTGCTGCCGGGGCAGCGGCCCTGCGCATATTTCATCATCATTTCCGCCCAGGACAGTGCCTACCGGTTTCTCAGTTCACTATTCTTTTCCTTGGCCATGCCGCAGCTTTCCAACTACGCACGGCTCCACTGCAAAGGTGGGCGGCTGCCGGTACTGGTAAACTTCTGCCTGGACGAATACTGCAACATCGGCTACATGGAAGGCATTGCCGACGCGCTAAACAGTGTGCGCGGCTTCAATATCGCGTGTCAGGTGGTGGTGCAGAGCCTCAGCCAGTGGCAGCAGCGGTATCCCGGAAAAGAATGGGAAAATCAGCTCAACACCTTTAACCAGACTATTTATATGGGCTGCAACGATCTGACCTCCGCCAAGTACATCTCGGAGAAGTGCGGCAAGGTCACCATAGCTGTCACCAATAACCAGATGCCAATGCAGCCGCTGTTCTCACCCATCTATAACAGCACTCGGCCCTATTCCAAAACCCGTAGCAATATCCAGCGGGACTTGATGCAGCCGGATGAGGTGCTGCGTCTGGATCAGCAAAGGTGCCTGGCGCTGTTTCAGGGCCACCGGCCCGCGCTGCTTTATAAGCTGACGCCGGAAGAATTACCGGACTTCGCCGGACTTACGACCTGCCGCGTGGTGGACTATATCCCCGCATGGAAGCAAAAAGCGCAGGAGACACCGACCACCGCGCCTCGGAAGGAAGAAAAGTCTCCTGTCGAAGAACGGACACCTGCCCCACAGGCAGAGTCGCCGGACTCTGCGGCAGAGGACGATGATTTTACCTATGAGGTAGATGGCGATGATCTCGGCATGGTGGAGCTGAAGCCCGCGCCACGAAAACAGGCAGAATAACAAAACGATATGAGGAGGGCCCGGTATGAAAGCCGCAAAACTGAACCAGCGCCCTGCGTTTGCGCTCATGAAGCAAACGGATATACAGAGCGTCCACCATCTGCAAATGCCGCGGTGGTTATTTTCCGACCCACGATACGCGGAGATGAGCCTGGATGCCAAGGTGGCCTACACCTTCCTCCTGAACCGCTTTCAGCTCTCCCGCAGGAACGGCTGGGTCAATGACAATGGGGAGGTCTTTGTGATCTTTCCCCGCAAAGCGTTGGCACGGGAGCTGCGCATTTGTGAGCAGCGGGTGTCCGCCGCCTTCCGTAAGCTGGCGGAGCTTCGCCTGATTTGGGAAAAACGCTGCGGACGGGGCGACGCCAACCAGATCTATCTCGCCTGCGTACAGCCCATGGATGATCCGGATTACCAGTGCGCGCCATTTATGGAGCCGGAGGAATGCGGCACAAGAACCTCCGATATTGCGGCTCTTGATTCCCCAGAACCGCAGGATAGGCGGTTCAAGAACGGCGAAAACAGCAGTTCAAGAACCGCAGATGCTGCGCCTGCAGAACCGCAAAATCTGCGGCCAAGTTATACTGATAAGAGGAAGAACGATGAGAGTTATATTGAAGTCAGTCCATCCGTCACGGAGGGACCGGACGAAGAAGAGCTTACCGGCATTCTGGATGCCTGTGAGCTCCCCTCTTTTGAGCCGGAGATGGCCCGTATTTTTGAAACGGCCATCGAGCGGCTTTTTTATTCGGACAGCTTTCGGGTAGGCAACGCCACCCTGCCGCAAAGCAGGGTACGTCACAGGCTCCACGATCTGGACAACTTAACGCTGCGCGATACGGAGCAGAGGCTGCGAGCCAATCAGGAGCGTAATATCCGCAACTCGATCCAATACACCATGGCTGTCCTGTTCAACTGCATCACGGAGGGTGAAAGCGATCTGGTCGTCGATCCCTACCTCAACAGCCTTGGCGGGCCATAGGAGGTGATATAGCCATGCTTTTGACCAACCAGCAAAAGTGCATCATGGAGATCTTAGGCAAGGTCGGCTGTATCCGGCGCGACCAGCTTCTCGCGCTGCTGTATGGCAAGTACCGGGAGCGAGTAATGACCATGCGCCCGGAGCATCTGACGCCCATGCTGCGCCAGCTCAGCGGGATCTCTCACGCTGTCTGTGTGGAGGATGATGTGATACGGCTCATCACAAAAACGGCAAATCCGCTGCTTTTGGAGAGCATCGACGTGATGCTGGAGATTACAGGCGGGTGTCCGCTTCAATTCTCTATCCCCACCAGTCTGCCCGCTCTGCTCTGCTTTCTCTACGGCGATGAACTAACCGCCTACTATGTGGCAGCTTTGACCGCAGAACGTGAACCCTCTTTTCGCCGTATAGAGATCGGAGAAAAAGAGCGGCTCATCTGGCTTCCGGAACACTCCCTCGCCCTGCAAGGCAAGGAACTGCCGGATCGCCAGATCATTGCACAGAAGCAAAAGGACGGCACACACCGTTTCTTTGCGAATAAAAACACGACATTCTAAAACGAGGAGGTAACCAAATGCCAAGAAAGAAGACCGTTCCGACCGAACCAATGTCTGATCCCCCTGTGGAGGTCACGGAATCCACAGTTGAAACGATACCCGACCCCGTGGAGCAGCCGCCCGCTGACAGCTTGACTGGGAGTACTTCACCAGGAGAGAGCTTGGAGATTCCATCTGTGCCGTCAGGAACTGACGCCGAAACCGAAGTGGCTTCAACGGAAGCATCTGAAGATGCAGAAGAACCGTCCTACGATGATGCGGATATGACCGTAGACTTTGCGGAGGAACCCGCCATACAGGAGGGCTCTACACCCGATCCGGAAACCACCGCAGAAGTCGAAGAAGCTGTTGTGGAAGAAGATACCTCGCCGCCCATGACTGAAGCACCTGCAGGGGAGCAGGAAACGCCTGCACCGAAGCCGGAGATGAGTGACCGCGAGAAGTTCTTCCATCTGGATTTCCATAAGCTGGATCGCAATCTGTCCGAGGAGGAACGCCGGGAATGGAACGCCATCTACGCGTCCTATCGCGGCGGCAGCCCCCTCAGCGGTACGGTGATTGGTGTGGATATGTTCTCGCTGAATGTACGCAGCCGCAGGACCGGCGAGGTGCGAAAGCGGGAGCTGTCCTGCGCCATCGTCGTCCCTTACCGTGTGCGTATCCTGATTCCCGAAACGGAAATGTGGTCAGGAGAGGGGCGGCCCGGAATGTCCCTGAATCATATCATGGGCGCGACGCTGTCCTTCAACATCATCAAGGTGGACAGGGAAAATGGCTTTGCGCTGGCTTCCCGTAAGTCGGCTATGAAGACACGCCGTTCCTACTTTGCCCATCGGGCAGAGTTGAACGCACCCGGTACACGGCTGAAATGCCGTGTCATTGATGTTGGCCCCGTCCGCTGTACAGTGGAGTGCTATGGTCATGACATTCGGTTGACGCAGAAGGATCTCTGCTATATGTCCGTGTCAGACCTGCGCGCTGTCTATCGTCCCGGGCAGGAACTGGACTGCGTTGTGACGGACTATGATGCCGATGAGGATCGGCTCCGGGTTTCAGTGAAGGCGGCGTTGTCCGATCCCTTTGAAGGGGCCGAGCGGCGTCACCCTGTCAACAGTCGGCGGCAGGCTGTGATCTCCGGCAAGTATGCCGGCGGTGTTTTTTGCAACCTGCCGGATGGCACTGTCTGCATGTGCTCCTATGCTTATCAGTATGAGGACAGCGACTTCGAGATAGGGGATACCGTGATCCTGACGGTCAAGCGGTTCGACAGCAACAAGCGTCAGATGTACGGAAAGATCCTCTCCAAATGGTAGAGCCAAGAGAATTGTCAAGCTTTTATTTTAAATACTTATGCCGCCCAAAATAAAGGCTGTGGGCCTATTGATTTCCGGGGATAAGCATGATTAAAATAAAAACAACAGGAAAAGAAGGGAGTGCAGAAAATGATAAAAAGACGATTAGCACTGCTCGCGCTGGAGGGCATCCTGCTGCTCACAGCCTGTGGGCAGACAAAGGATGTTTCCACATTGACAACGCCTCCACTGCAGAGTACGGCGCAGGTTATCGCACCTGTGGAGGACAAGACTGAAATGCCGCAGAAGGAGGAAAAAACCGAGGACAGTGCGGATGCGCTGCTGCCTGTCGAACGGGTGGATACGCCTACGGATGCAGAAGCGGAAAAGAATCCTGCACCTGCTGAAACGGCACCACCCGCTGCACCGAAAGAGCCGGCAATACCCGCGTCTGCGCCGGAGGATAAACCTGCTCCCGCACCCACACCAGTGCCTACACAGAAGCCGGCAGAGAAGCAGGAGGAGCAACCTGCGCCTAAGCCCGAACCTGCCCCTACGCCTAAGCCTGCCGCCAGCGGGAACATCTACTCCATCGCGGAGGCTGTCCGGGCGGGCAACGAGTACGCAAGAGCGCAGTACGGCGTGACCATCGACACCAGCATGACCGCGGCCAACTCCAGCTACTTCCCCGGCACGGCGGACAGCGTGGCATGGCTGGCGGAGAACGGCGGACAGTCGGCACTGACCGCCGCCGTAAAGGGCAACGTGGACGCCACCTTCGCCTGCCTCGCCGCCATGGACGGCGCGGAAACGGTCAGTGCGTATGCGCGGTTCAACTGCACCGCCCGCTACGATGCGGCATCGGACGAATACATCGTGGTGGTGCTGTACGGATAAACCAACTGAATACCCGACCAGAAGACCGACAGCGTGAGCTGCCGGTCTTTTGCGTTGGGAGAAAGGACGAGCATGAAGAAAACAATTCCTAAGCTGTTGACGCTGGTATGTCTTTTAGTAGCAATCATGGGTCTGTCCATCGTGACCGCCCACGCAGCCACGGTCACAGGCACGATCAGCGGCGGTAACGAGTACCGCTACCATGAGGACAAAACGCCCGTGCCGCAGTGGGGCGCGTTTACCAGCACAAAGCTGAAATACTTTACCAGAGATGATACGGGCGTAACGGTGCCTGCCTATTGCATGGAGCCGTCCGTTCGCTCTGCCAGCGGCGATCTGAGCTACTCCTCCACCAGTTGGAGCAGCCTGAGCTGGAATCAGCGGTACGCTGTGACGCTGGCACTCTCCTACGGCTACGGCGGTAACTATGATTTTTATGGTATCCATCCCGACTGCGCGCAGCTGGCGACGCAGGCGGTGATTTGGGAGTTCGTGTGCGGCTACCGCGGCACGACCTATCCCTACACCCTGTATGATACCACCTGCGCCAACCTGTTCCACTACGCCGGCGACGGCGTGCAGGAGGCGTATGACATCCTTATTGACCGCATCATGGGTCATGGCGTGATCCCCAGCTTCGCGGTGAAGTACCGTAACCAACTTTCGGACGCCAACGCCATTACGCTGACATGGGACGGCAGTCAGTATGTGGGTACAGCCACCGATACGAATGGTGTGCTGTCGCAGTATTACTTCGACACCGACATCAGCGGTGTGAGCGTCAGCCGACGGCGAAATGTGCTGACCGTGACGGCCACAAAGGACGCCGCAGCGCAGCTGAACGGTTATATCAGCAGCGACTACGGCTACGCACTGGATGTGGAGGGCACGGAGGCTGTGCTGTTAGAACCCAGCAACGGCAGCAACTACCAGGCGTGTGCGGCATTGACTTCGCTGCCCGACCCTGTGTGGGCGTACATTCATTTTAAGGTCAAAATTGTGGAGGAAAAGGGCAGCCTGACCATCAATAAGGTGGACGCGGAAACCGGCAAGGCACTGGCAGGCGTGACCTATCGGCTATTTGATGCCAATGGTAAAAAGATGGCTGACATGACCACCGGTGCAGACGGTAAGGCGGTGTTCAAGGATCTGCCGCAGGGCAAGTACAGCTATCAGGAGATCAGCGCGCCCAGCGGTTATGTAGTGGACAACACCAAGTATCAGATCACCATCACAGCCACGGCACTGAACATTACGCAAAAGAGAACCAACACACCGGCCAAGGCCAGCATCGAGATCGTCAAGGTGGACGCTGATCACAGGACACCGCTGCAAGGCGCGGGCTTCCGACTGTATGATACTTCCGGTAAACAGGTCGCGGAGGGCAACACAGACGTCAATGGTAAGCTGACCTTCTCCAACCTGCGGTTGGGCAGCTATACCTACAAGGAATTCAAAGCACCGGACGGATATGTTTTGGATGACACGGCGTACTCCGCTGTGCTGAACCAAAACGGGCAGGTGCTGAAGGTCACTCGCGAGAATGTACCGGTCAAAGGCAGTATTGAGGTCTTGAAGGTGGACGCAGAAACCAAGCAGCCGCTGGCCGGTGTGGTGTATTATCTTTTCGACGCCGATGGCAACAAGGTCGCGGATGGCACGACCGATGCCACCGGCAAGGTGACATTCTCCGGCCTGCGACTTGGCAAATACGCCTATCAGGAGATCAGCACCGTGGACGGCTATGTGCTGGACGAGACCAAATACGATTTCAGCCTAACCACAGCAAACCTCAATATCAAGGTCACCCGCGAGAACGCACCCGCCAAGGGCAGCATCACCGTCCGTAAGGTAGATGTGACGGGCAGCCCGCTTGCTGGCGCGGAGCTGCGGCTGGAGACTTCCGCAGACGGTAAGACGTGGACGGAGGTGGGCAAAATCACCACCGACAGCACAGGCGTTGCCAAGTGGGAGAATCTTAAAATCGGTGCGCAGTACCGCGTGACGGAGACCAAAGCCCCAGCAGGGTACACGCTGCTGACTGAGCCGCTGTTCGCCGGAGTATTGGATAGCAACAACCGTGATGTTACCATCACCGCCTGCAACAATGCGGGATTTGCCCTGCCGTTCACGGGCGGCACGGGATTTACAACCTATATTCTGCTTGCAGCACTCATGCTTTGCATGGGTGTTTATTTTTGCAAAAAATCTGATTTTATGAATAAGGAGACAACCAAATGAAAAAGATCCATCGCGTAGTGGCACTGTTTCTGGCGACGCTTATGGCCCTTGGGCTGATGACCACAGCATTTGCCGCAACAGATTCTGCGCCTACCATCGACCCCGGCAAGAAAGCATCCCTGAGCATCTATAAATACGACATCACCACAGCCGGCAACGATGGCGCGTGGGACGCGGAGTCCTACGTTTCCACCGGCCTGCATGACGACGCCGTTGTTGACAAACTGGCAAAGTACGCCATTCAGGGCGTAGAGTTCACTTACCTCCGCGTGGCCAACATCGCCATGAGCAACGAAGTGGTGGACGGTCAGCGGCAGGTGGGTGTGCTGTATGGCTTCGACAACAGTGACCGCAGCACCGCCGTTTTGTCTGCCATCGGCCTGACCGGCGCGGACGCTCACAAGACTGAGGGCGGCGTCAACTACTACACCAGCGATGCTCTGAACAACAAGCTGTCCGCCGTCCTGACCGCCGACGCCACCACGGTCAAGAATGCTCTGGAAGCGGCTGTGAAAAACGGCGGCGTGGCTATGACTGAGACGGACACTGCCGGTCACACCTTTGCTGACCAGATGGAGCAGGGCTTGTATCTCGTCGTGGAGACTCGTGTCCCTGAGAATGTCACCAGCACCTGCAATCCCTTCTTCGTATCTCTGCCCATGACTACCATCGACGGCACGGCATGGAACTACGATGTGACTGTTTACCCCAAGAACCAGACCGGTAACCCTACACTGGATAAGACCGTGCGCGAGGATAAAAACTCCACCGGCAAGAACAACGGAAACCTGACCGACATCAAGGACGGTTACGAGCATACTGCTACCGCATCCGTGGGTGACACCGTGGACTACCAGATCATCAGCACCCTTCCCACCATTACCTCCAAGGCTTCCAGCCTGAGCGAGTACACATACATCGACACCATGTCCAAGGGCATCCGCTACAACAAGAACGATGTGGTTATTGAGTTCTTTAAGGACGCTGGCTGCACTGAAAAGATCACTACATGGGCGGAGAACTCTGGCAAATTCACCGTGGTTTACGACGATATGGCCAACACCATGACCATCCGCATGACCGATACCGGCCTGAGTGAGATCAATGAGGCGACTACCGTGTATACCGACAGCGTCAAGCGCGGGTACTCCGACTGCGCTATGCGTATTACTTACGCCGCCACCCTGACCGCCGACGCCAAGATGGGCGATACCGACAATCCCAACGAGGTCGTACTGACGTGGCGCAGAACGAATAACACCTACTTTGATACCCTCAAGGACTGCTGCCATGTCTATACCTACGGTGTTGACGTACTCAAGCGGTTTTCTGATAACGGCGGAAATATGAAGAATGTCAAGTTCCGGCTGCATAACGATACAGACGACTGCTATATCATCGCAGACCTGAAGGATGGCATCTACTACGCCAAGGGTATCACCAGCAAAAAGTCTGATGCCACGACCTTTATCCCCAACAGCAGCGGCCACATCGTGGTCAAGGGGCTGGAGGATGACACCTATTCTCTGACCGAAATTGTCACCGACAAGGGCTATGTGCTGCTGAGGGACGCGGTCAAGATCGTTATCAAGACCGCCGAGAACGGTCAGTGCGAGAAGTGCGGCGCCAAGCTGCTGACCGCCTCCGCCACCGTCAACGGCAAGGATGTCACCATGATGGACGGCAACGCCATTGTGCCGCTGACTGTGGTTAACAACCCCGGCTTCGACCTGCCAAAGACTGGTGGCTACGGCATGTGGATGTTCACTATTGGTGGTGTGGCACTGTTGGGCGCGGCGGCTTTCATCGTAATCCGCAGCCGTAAGCACAAGAACGAGCGGTGAAACGCTGGCTACTGGCGGCGGCTTGCGGTATTGTGGCGTTGGGACTTCTACTCTATCCGCTGATGGGAGAATTTTTGAATGAGAAGTATCATTCCGACATAGAAACCGTCTACACCGCAACCATCGAAGATACCGACAAAGCTGAGCTGACTGCCCAGCGTGAAGCCGCGCAGCAGTACAACGCCATGTTGTCCGGCGCGGCGACCATTACAGAGGGAGGGGCATCTGCCCCTCCCTTGGCCTACGCAGATCAGCTCACAGTGGGCGGTGTTATGTGCTACATCGATATTCCCAAAATCAACGTATATCTGCCCGTGCAGCACGGCACGGACGCGGACACGCTGGAGCGCGCCGTGGGTCATGTGGTCGGCACATCTCTGCCGGTGGGCGGCAGCAGTACCCATTCGGTACTGTCGGCGCACAGCGGAATGGCTTCTGCCAAGCTGTTTTCGGACATCGAGCAGCTTGCAGAGGGCGACACGCTTTATATCCATGTACTGGGAGAGGTGCTGGCATATAAGGTTGATGCCATCAATACTGTACTGCCCACGGACACGAGCCTGCTGCAAATCGAGGACGGCAAAGATCTGGTCACGCTTGTGACCTGCACGCCGTTTGGTGTCAACACGCACAGGCTGCTGGTGCGAGGACATCGTGTGCCGTATGTGTCGGAGCAGGAAGCGACTGCCGCCGTGGAAAAACCAGCCGCATCCTCGTGGACGCTGCACTACCTCACCGGTCTGACCATCGGTCTTGGCGCGATGGTGGTAATCGGCAGCGGGTACTTTTGGGTAAGGAGGGTGCGCCATGCGTAAGACATCCCTTGTACTGGCGGTACTGTTGGCCGTGGCGGGCATGTGTGTGATGCTATGGCCGGTGTTCACGGGGAACAGACTCCAAAGCAGTGCCGCAACTGCTGTGCAGGAGTTTTTAGCCGAGCGTAATGAGCCAGAGCAGCAATGCCCCGAACTGCTGGCAGAGCTACAAGCCTACAATCAGCGTATCTACACTGAAAAACAATCCGGCCTTGTTGACCTCAAAGCTTGCGAAGAACCCGCCGTCGATCTGACCGCCTATGGCATTGACGATGAGATCATCGGTGTGCTGGAGATAACGGCCATGGAGCTGACCATGCCGGTCTATCTGGGGGCATTAGACGACCACCTCGCCGCAGGTGCGGCAGTGTTGGGTAATACCTCCGCGCCCATCGGCGGGGATAACACCAACTGCGTCATTGCCGGACACCGGGGCTGGCGCGGTGCGGATTACTTCCGGCGTATAGACCGCTTGCAGGTTGGCGACACCGTGAAGCTCACAAACCTGTGGGAAACCATGACGTATACGGTATCGGACATCCAGATTATCCTGCCCCATGAGGTGGATAAGATCAAGATACAGCAAGGCCGCGACCTGCTGACGCTGCTGACCTGCCATCCCTACGCCAGCGGCGGGCGGCAGCGGTATGTGGTCTATTGTGAACGAGCTGAACATTAGGAGAAAACTCGTGAAAAGAATACTCTGTAGCATACCGTTATAACCGCTGTAGCAGCCATTTTCCTTATCAAGTCGTATGATAACAGTATCACACGAAAACAGGAAGTGCCCTTCAGATTATCTGAAGGGCACTTCCTGCGCTTTAAGGTTTTGGATTACACCTGCCATTCAAGGGTGGATATGGGCGCGATAGTATTCCACACCACCTGTTTCCTTCGCAAGAAGTTAGCTGTCTCGTTATCGGATCTTTCAATCATGACCGATCCCTTGCGTTATCTGATTACATGAAACACACTTGACCATCTGTGACGTATTTGTCTATAATATACTATACCAAATAATAAAGAACTTAAGGGGGCAGGTCATTGACCAGCTCCCTCGATTTTTCTATTCACACACTTAGACTTGGCGGTTACCCTCCATAATCGCCAAGTCTAACTACAGGTTGGAGAAAAGCTGTAGTCGAGATCTCGGCCGCGTTTTTGACTAACAAGAAAAGCATGCGAGGAGAGCCAGAGAGAGGGGTGCTGTTAGAAGTCCTCAACGGGTGCTGTTGGCACATTTCGTCATTCCTATCTGGACAATATAATAGGTACTAGCAGGAATGATGAAGGATGGTATATGCACATGATGGAAGCAAAAGAGCAGCTACAGCGTATCATTGGGAACAACATAAAACTTTCTCGTATCGCTCAAGGATATACGCAAGAAGTTTTGGCCGAACGAGCCGAAGTCTCTGTCGAACACCTTAAGCAAGTTGAACGCGGCAAAAAGATGTTGAGTGTTGAAAGCCTTGTAAATGTTGCTAAAGCTCTTCAAGTTAGTGTTGACAGTCTGATCTATGAACAAACTATCAATAGTGCGAAGAACGATATCGCTCAAATGCTTGTGTCCATCGACAATGACGATTCACAACGACTATTGGATCTCATTCGATATGTTAATGACAGATTTCTCAAAAAACGGTAATGTGATCCCGTACCTCTCCAATACTGTAATGAGGTTTTACTATCCAAAAGATTGTAGGTCAGCGGCACGGCTAAATCATAAATGCCGCTGGCACGGGAAAGTGGGGCGAATACTATGACGTCGGAGCAACGCATAATATTTAGTGAAATCTACATCGATAACAGACCGAAGATGCTGCGATACGCAAAAATGAACAAGCTATGCGCACCTGTTGCCGAAGAGCTTGTACATGATACCTTCCATGACGCATGGAGCAGGTTTGGCAATTTAATCAACCACGAAAACATCGGAGGTTGGTTGATGCAGACCTTAAAGAATAAGATGCGGAACTATGCCCGCGCCAAGCGGCGTGAAGCAAACCTACTGGTTGATTACGGCGATAGATCCGAAGATATTGCGGCATCGGGCAACTTTATTAACGCGTTGATCGTGAGTGACGCACTTTCCGCAATATACAGATTTGTCTATGATAATTTTAAAGAGGATGACATCACGATGTTCCGACGAATCTTCATAGAAAATGTCAGTCATGCGGAAGTGGCGGCAGAACTTGGAATTACCGTGTGGTCGAGCCAAAAACGCCTTGAGCGTATACGGAAACGAATCAGAGAGGAATTTCCTAATTTTTAATAATGATTTTATGTCAGAGCCTTGCCAACATCTACATATATGAAGTGAAGGAGGTTCAGAAAATGGCTACATCAAAAAATAATGATATGTACTCCTATCTGGACCAATTGAGTACGCAGGAACTGGAAGATCTCCTGCAAGAAGATATGGAAGCTGCCGATGGCGGAGATCTGGATATGGTTATGTACATCATGGAGGTGATTGAAAAACGCGAAGGTGGCATCAGTGAAGCCGACAAAAAAGCCGCCGCCCAAGCCCTTGAGGAATTTTATAACAGCTACGCCATCCCTGAAGGTGATGGACTGCAGATTTATCCCTGTGATACTCCAGACTGCAACGTTCTTGATCCCGATCCCATAGATTTCACACACAAAACAAGGCATTCCCGCTTTTCCATCCGTAAAGCGCTACTTCTTGCGGCGGCACTAATTTGTTTGTCGTCATTGATTGCTTGCACTGCTCTCGGGTTTGAACGGGTTTTTCAGATGGTTGGTAAATGGACGGCCGAAGTGTTTACATTTGAAAATCAGTACACCGGCGACCTGCCAGAAGAAAACAATAGCCCGGATAACCTTCCGCCCGAGGATGCTCGATATGCCACCATTGAAGAAGCTCTCGATGCCTATGGCATTACCGAACAAATTGTGCCTGTGTTCCCGGAAGATTACGAAATTGTTGCTGTTAATGTTAGTTCGCCCGAACACAGTGACTACATCAATTTTTCTACTTTATACCGAGAAAACGATAGGTACATCGTGTTTCAAGTCATCTATTTTACGCAGGCACATGCATTTGACTTTGAAAAAGATGATACCGTAGTCACTGAGTACCAACAAGGCGGCCTTACCTACTACTTCTATCAAAATAACGCATCTAATTGTGTTACATGGTTCAACAACAATCTGGAATGCTTAATTGCTACGGATGCATCTAACGATATTCTTTTTTCAATGATTACATCTTTACAATAATAGGAAAGGATTTCACAAGTCTATGCGTAATAAAATCAAAGCTTTCATTTCGATGTCACTGGCTACACTCCTACTTCTCACTATGCTAATTGTCTCTGCGAGTGCGACAGAAGCACGTGCTAGTGATTTAATTTTAAATCGCTCATGCAAAGTTACTGCAGCTGGTAGCGGCAAAATTGCCGTTACATTCTCCGTTACGACATCCGGTATTGTGTCTCGCCTAGGTGCACAAAGCATGAAGTTCTACTCGCAAAATGGCAGTTCTTGGACTTTTGAAGATTCTTATGGACAATATGAATCTGGCATGAGCACCTCTAATAATTATACATTCGACAATACGGTCTATTATCAGGGGACTTCCGGCGTCAAATACAAAGTTGTTGTTACTTTGTTTGCTACGAATTCAAGTGGTACAACTGACACGCGAGCTTATACACTCTATGTGACCGTTTGATAAGATTATCGCAAGATTTGCAACAAATTACTCATAATATCTGAAAACAACACATACTTACTTAGATAATACTTAAATCTGTGCATCCCTATTGCTGCCAAAAGAACAGATTTGCTGGAAACGTGTGGCGGCCATGTAATAAAAATACGAGGCGACTGCTGAAGTGAAAACCTCAACAGTCGCCTAACTTCTAATAATTAGCTTAACCGGCTCATGGTTTCGTAGGTAAAATGATAAAAAAACTTGCCCAAAAATCAACTTACTTCTATAGTTCTCATGGCATTATTGATGTAACTCAACACGACAGCTATATTTATTCGTTTGAACTCCTCTTTTCGACAGTCTTTAATTTCATAGGAATTGCAATTGTTTCTTGGTTAGCCGGAAATTTACTTTATGGTGCATTATTTGTCCCTACATTTTTGACCATTAGATTATCAGCAGGTGGATACCATGCTAAAAGGCATATTACATGTATACTGGGATTTAATTTCATTTATGTTGGCTTCTGCATGATTTTAGTATCGCTGCCAATTTCTCTTTGCCCAAGTTATATTGCAGCAGCTGCGCTGATCTCTCTAATTTTGATTCTATTCACCGGTAGAAGCCCCAAACAAACCACTCCAACCTTACGAACGAAAGCGGCAGCGCAAACGGAGTATAGCTCTAGCTTCTTTGATTATTTCCATCGCCCTTATAGCTAGTCTTTTTTTTAGTCGCTTGTTGCCATTAATCTGTTGGTTTATATCCGGACTTCTCTGTGCAAGTCTTTTGCTTCTATATGCTAAATTACACAACTTGACTGCATCAATGACAAGTTAGGTTACCACTTATTATTGCTTCACACTTGTCCGCATTTAAGAGTCAGTTATTATAAAAGTACGTCACCTCCAGAATTCTTCCACAACAAAGTTTTCCACCTGTACGCTCTGCTTTCCCTGCGGTACAATAAACCTGTACTTTAGGTGAAAGCATAAAGGACGGAGCAGAGCAGGCACGGGCGAGAAAGGAGGTAGGTTTTCCTTCTTCGTTCTGACTAAGACTTGAAGTATGTAAAAATATAGGACATCAAGAAGACCGTAATTGCCTTTTGGGGCAGTTACGGTCTTTTTTCATTGTCCGGAAGAAAGGAGATTTCAAAATGAATGGCACCCATAAGAAGTAAGCTGTTGGAACTCAGCTACAGTGACCCCAAATTTCAGATCCGGCTGACCGGTTACGCGGATACCGTTATCATCGACAGCGGTACGCAGCAGACGATCAGCGCCATTCGCTTCGGCGGTTATCCCGAAGTCGTGCGGGCTCTATCGGACGCCATATACGGCGGCGCGTCGGTGGAGCTGAAACAGGACGATACGACCCTATATCTGGATTGCAGGCCCAAAGGTTACCGACGGCTGCTGTCCCACGACGGGATATATGCCGTTGCGACCCTGATGGCCAACGATGACAGCCAGACGGAGGAAAATACTGCCGACGATAGCGATGAGGACGTCCCTGAAAACCCACGCAAATGCTATATCTTTTGTCCGCCCGGAGACCGTGCGAGTCTGTTCGCTGAGGTAGACAGGAAAACCGCCGCACCGCTGATCCCTGAGTTTCAGGACTATGTGCTGGATTCTCTCATTGCCCGCGGCGATCTGCGGCAGATGAAAGTGCTTTCCTTCACTGAGCGCATGGAAGCATGGTCGTTGACGCTGCTGCCGGAGGATCGAAACGTAACAGACATTCTGGAACAGGGCCTCAAAGATGGGCGTATCACCATTCCTGGTGCTATCCCAGATGCGGCAGACGGCTTTGCGGAGGTGAACAGCGTAACCAGCTATCTGAATACCTTTGGCGTTACTGTGGCGGACCGTATCCGCAGTCAGTTCGTTCCCAAGTTCGATCCGGCATCGGAGCCGCTTTCGGAAGAAGTGCTGGAGGTCAATGATTATATCCACGAGAAAGCCGGCTATTCCCTCTATGATGCCCAGCTTGCGGTGACGGAGGCTGTCAAACGGCAGCTTTGCCAACAAAAAATGGCACTCATTGTGGCGGAATGCGGCAGCGGCAAGACCAAGCTGAGTGCAGCAGCGACAGGAGCGTTGAACGCACTAAAAAGACTCGGAACCCGCAAATCCTTCAACCTTGTCATGTGCCCTTCTCATGTCACAGGCAAGTGGGTACGGGAGATCGCAGAAACGCTGCCGGATACCTATGGCATGGTGGTCAAAAGTATCACCGATGTGGATCGGCTCTTTGACCTGTATCAGCGCGGAGATAAAAACGTATACGCCGTTTTCAGTAAAGAACGTGCCAGAGACGGGTATATGCGTTATCCTGCCGTGCTATGGAGCCGCAGAAAGCGCGGCTTTGTCTGCCCGGACTGTCTGGAGCTCATTGAGATGGAGACCAGCAGCGACGGCACAAGATACATGGTACCTTCGGATCAGTTTTTCTTCCAGAAGGAGCATCTGGCGAACCACCTATGTCCTCATTGCGGCACACCGCTTTGGGCGCCGGTCAATGACCGGCGTCAAATGCCGTGGATAAAAATCGGCGGGTATGGCTGGGTGTTCCGGTCGCAGGCTGCCATGCATCTCAACCGCACGAAAAACGAACACATTCTGGATCAGCTGCGGCAACTCGTGGAACATCCGGAACGTCCGTATTGCATCAAGGGTGCGCACCGCCGCTTTCCGCTGAGTACCTACCTCAAGAAAAAGTACCGCGGACGAATCGGCAGCTTTCTCTGTGATGAGCTGCACGAGTACAATAACGACAGTGGACAGGGCGACGCCATGGCGGAGCTTTACGGTATTTGCCGGAAATTCATCGGCATGACCGCAACGCTGATCAACGGTTACAGCTCCGGCATTTTTCATCTTCTGTACCGTATCGTCCCCGGACTGATGCAAAAGGATGGAAAGTCCCACGATGTGCCTTCCCGGTTCGATGCGGAATACGGCGTGGTGGAAAACACCTATGAGATCACCGACGCGGACTATAACTCCAACCGCCGCAGTGCCAAAAGCAAAAAACGCTCACGGCAGCTGCCCGGTGTTTCTCCGCTGGTATTCTCCCGCTTCTTGCTGGAGTGTACGGCATTCCTGTCGCTGTCCGATATGGGCAAGGATCTTCCTGATTACGAGGAAATTCCCATACCACTGACGATGCCGAAGCCGATCGAAGAGGCATACAAAGAAGTGGAACGGGAACTGACGTCAGTCCTGAGAAATGACCGTAAGGCGGCCAATAAGATCTTGTCCGCCTATCTCAATCTGTTGACGGTGTATCCGGATCAGCCCTATGACCAGCCGGAGATCATCCACCCCATCAGCGGCTGCACCATCGTGAAGCCGGAGGACATGGCAGACTTTCAGACCGTCCTCCCGAAAGAGGAAAAGGTGCTGGAGATCGTGCGGGCCAAGATCGCCGCAGGCGAGAGGGTAATGATCTACACCAGCTGGACACGGACAGATACCCAGCGAAAGCTGCTGGGACTGCTGCGTGAGGAAGGTATCCGAACGGAGATCCTGAGCACACAGATCGTCCCGGAAAAGCGGGAGGATTGGCTCAGTAAGAGGCTGTCCGCAGGCACACAGGTCATTATCACCAACCCCAAATGTGTGGAGACCGGCCTTGACCTGAACGCCTTTACGACGCTGATCTTCTACTCCATGGGCTATAACCTGTTCACCTTGCGGCAGGCGTCGCGCCGGTCATGGCGCATCAACCAGACAGCGCCGAGAGTCGAGGTCTATATGCTCTACTACGCCGACACCATGCAGGCGAAGGCGATGAAGCTGATGGCCTCCAAGCTGGCTGTGGCCGGACTGATCGAGGGGACTTTCTCCGAGGAAGGACTGGCGGCCATGAGTGACGTGCAGGACATGACCTCACAGATGGCAAAGGAGCTGATGCTGGGCATCAAGGACAATGTGGAGGATATTGCCGCCACCTTCAAGAAGATGGCCATTATCAACCCGCACCGCGCAGTAAAGCAGCTTCCGAAGCCGATCACTATTCAAGAGGAAAGGGCGGTCGAAGTACCGCAGCCCGAAAGTGTCCGTGCCGCAGATACCGCAGCGCGGCAGACGCTCTATGATGGCTTGCTGCAAGCATCGAGAACCGGCAGGAAACCGAAACACACCGAACTGGAGGACCAGCTCAGTATGTTCGATACTGCCGCGTAAAGGAGGAATATTTTTGAATTTTACCATTGGCAGGGCGGCGTTTCTGACTGCCGCTAAACGTGCCGCACAGTTGGCACCGTCCGCATCACCGTTAGAGGTGCTGAAGTGCGCGCTGCTGGAGATCGACACAGGGACGCGCTGCCTGCACATGACCGCCACTAATATGGAGGTGACGCTGCGGCAGGACGTACCGTTGCTGGCCTATGAAGGCGGTGATACCACATTCGCCATTGATGCCAAGCTGCTCTCCGCCATGCTCGCCAATCTTCCGGGGAATACGGTGGAGTGCTGTAAGGGGGACAAGGATACGCTGGCACTATCCAGTGACCATGCGTACTATCAGGTGCCGGTAACCAGCGGCAAGGGCTTCCCACGCATGAATATCCCCATTCCCGAAGGCATGGTGAAGCTCAGCGGTGTACCGTCCATGGTACGCCGTGCGGCGTTTGCCACAGACCCGAACAACAGCAATATGCCCCTGCTGCGCTGTGTAAACCTTCGCCTGACCTCTGATGGCCTGCGTGCCGTTGGCAGCGATGGCGTTTGCATTGTTTCCGCAAAGGGAGATAAGCAATGTACCGGAGATCAGACGTTTCTTATCCCCGCTGCCAACCTGGAGAAGCTGGCCCAGCTCTGTGAGGAAAAGGACACATTTTCCGTTGGCATGGCTGACAGGCAGCTCGTCTTTGTGAAAGAAGATTTTCAGTTTGCTGCACGGCTCATGCACGGCAGCTATGTGGACACAGACAGTCTCATTGCGGGGACACAAAACACATTTACGGTGCTGAGCGATTCCGAGGAGCTGCGCCGCACATTGCAGGCGGCCACTGCCGCCTGTATGGACAACAGGACGATCCTGCACTTTGACGGGGATCGGCTGACCCTTCATTGCTCCGGCGAGGCCGGTTCCTCCAACGCGGCGTTGACGGTCATTCCCCTGACGGGACAGCCTGCCGGTGACTACTGCTTTGCGGTGGATCGGCTGGCACGCTGCCTGCGGGCACTGCGCGGCACCGTTACGCTGGGCATCGCCCAGACGGGAATGCTGACGCTCTCCACGGAGGATGCGTTCTATATGCAGACGCAGCTCCGCATGACCGCGTCGAAGGCAAAGCCGACCCGCAAAAAAGCCGCAAAGGCTGCGTAAGGGGGCGTGCGATTGGAGATACCCCATATTTGCCGATACTGCGGCGGTATTGTCCACCTTGTGCCGGCAGAAAGCGTCTACGGCGATTCTGCCGTGCGGCTGGGTCTGAAAGGCGAAAAGCTGTATCAATGTCAGAACTGCAATGCCAGAGTAGGTTGTCACAAGGGGACGGTTCGCCCTCTTGGTGATCTGGCCAATGAGGTGCTGCGTCTCAAGCGCATCGAAACCCATCAGGTTTTCGACGCCTATTGGATGGAGCGCGGCATGAGCCGGACACAGGCGTATCGCTGGCTGGCAAAGAAAATGCACCTTCCTGAACGGAAAGCGCATATCGGCGGTTTTGAGATGCACCAGTGCCAGAAGCTTATTGATCTGTGCCGCGGAAGCAACGAAGAAAAGGAGGACGTTATTTGAACGAAATCAAGAAAAGCTGTGATACCTGCACCTATGCGTTTTATGCGACGGATGTAAGCAGTCCTGCCCCGAAAGCAAAACGGCGGCAGCATTGCAGGAACCCCGTCTATAACTCGAAAGAATACACACATACGATGCTGATGGAGGACTGGGCCAAGGACTGCTGCCGCTTGTGGGAATCCATCAGCGAAGAAACGAAAGGACACGACCATGAAAAATACTTACTCCCTTCTTGAGAGAAACCGTATTGTGGAAGAACACCTCTGGTGCATCGACAGCGTGATGCGAAAAAATCACGCGTTGATCCGCGCCGCCCGTCTGGACTACGAGGAAGTGTACCAGCAGCTGGCGCTGCGGCTCATTCGGGCAGTGGAGTCCTTTGACCCTGACAAGGGCGTGCTGCGTATCCACATTCTGGCACAGCTCAAGTATGAACTGCTCAGCTGTAAAACGCCCCGCAGGCTGTACGGCATTACTCATGCGCCCGCGGATTTCTGTGGCAGGGAGTTCATCTCCCTTGATGCACCGAATCTGTACCGCCAGGATGAAGCACTGGCGGCCGCGTAAGGAGGGTGGAGCGTATGACACTGCGAGATAAAATGCTGGCCGTGATGCAGGACGTCAACAGCCAGGTGGCAGAGCGTGAAGAACTGGTCGAGCTGATCGCCATTGCGCTGCTGACGCGAAACAACCTGTTCATCCTCGGCAAGCCCGGTCAGGCCAAGAGTTTGTCCATCAACCTGTTCCGCCAACGGATCACCGGTGCGCGGCAGTTTGAACGGCTGCTCTCCAAGCAGACCGATGAGGATCAGCTTTTTGGCCGCATCGACCTGTCCAGCCTGATACCCGGCAGCGTGCCGGATGCTGTGCTGCAGGATGATGACATGCATAAGAATCTGCGCCGAGATCTTCAATGTGTGGTGGACGGTCTCGGCGCGAGAAAAGATACGCCGGACACCTTTGTCGCGCTGGAAAAGGCGACGGATAAGCTGCTCAGCTACCGAAAGGCAGTGGCCGCGCTGCATCAGAATGAGCCTGTGGTACAAACCGCCGGCAAAATACCGGAGGCGGACATCGTGTTCCTGGATGAAATATTCAAGGCCAATGATGGTGTGCTGAACTCTCTGCTGACAGCACTCAACGAGCGCAAATACACCAACGAGGGTCGCACCTATCCCATTCCGACAATTTCCTTCTTTGCCGCGTCCAATGAGATACCCAACTTTGCCGATCCGCAGGAGCAGATCCTAACACCGCTGTATGACCGTTTGCATATCAAGGTGGTGACAGAGGACATTGCTGACCGCGATAAGCGTCTGGCTATCCTCAAGAGCAAGCAAAACGGCGGCAATGGCTCGGCAAATGCCACGATCTCGCTGTCCGAGCTGTACGCCATGCAGCAGGAGGTGGCCGCCATCCCTGTGCCAGACGCTATCAATGAGCTGGCTGATGATGTGCTTTGTGAACTGCGGGGCAACGGAATCGAGGTGTCCGACCGCAAATATCTCAACTACTACCCGCTGGTGCAGGCCAAGGCTTGGCTGGAAGGGCATGACAAGGTGGAGTCCCAAGACCTGCTGATCCTCAAGTGCTATCTCTGGCAGGCGCCCGGCGACTGGCCCACGGTAGAAAACACGCTGACCCGCCTGTGCGTCAATCCCTTGCAGGATAAGGTAAACAGTATCCTTGCCATGGCGGTGGAGGCGCAGGAGGATTTCAACACCGTTGTTGTGGATGGCGGCAATCCCAAGGCTGGCAGCAAGGCGCTGCTGAAGCTGCGTGGTGAACTGCTCCAGCTGTATAAGCGGCAGCAGGAGCTATGTGCCACCACACAGTCTGACAGTGAAAAGGACATGGTGAACAAGCTCCTGAACGATCTGGAGACCATCAGCATGGCCGCCCACAATGCGGTGAATTTCACCTATATCCCGTTGGAGCAGATGGCTGCTCTACAATAACTACATTTTTGGAGGAACGATTTATGCTGAACAAAATCATTGTGATGGGCCGCTTGACCCATGATCCTGAGCTGCGCCGCACCGGCAGCGGTACACCGGTATGCAGCTTCTCTATTGCCTGTGACCGCGATTTCAAATCGCAGTCCGGAGAAAAGGAGACCGACTTCTTTGATGTGGTGGCATGGCGCACCACCGGAGAATTTGTCAGCAAGTATTTTACCAAAGGCCGCATGGTCGCGGTAGAAGGGCGGCTTCAGATCCGTGAATGGCAGGATAAGGAGGGCAACAAGCGCCGCAGCGCGGAGATTAACGCTGATAATGTCTACTTCGGCGATTCCCGCCCGACGCAGGCCGAAGGATCCTCCGGGACTGGCGAGACCGACGCCTTTAAGGATTTCCCACCGCTGGATGATTTCCCATCCGCTGCGGGCGGCTCCGGCAAAGAGCTGCCGTTCTAATCCTGTAGGGTAATAAAATAGCAGGGGGAGGCTCACGCCTCTCCCTGCGGATAGGAGATGCTATATGGACACCAACAACAGTAACAAGATATATTTCGATTACCTTGAAAAGCTGCGCCAATCCGGTGAAACTAATATGTTCGGCGCTGCGTTGTATCTCCAGCGGGAATTCCCAGAGCTAAGACGGGCCGAGGCCGCCAACACTGTTCTGCTGGCATGGTTTCGCAGTTTTGAGGAGGATTTCACATGAGAAAAGCCTTTCGGACAATAGCGGATGTACTGCGTTCCCCCATTGTGGAGCTTGCGGCACTTCGGAGAAAACCGGCACAGAAAACCGACCGGGTGATGCGCTCCAGCAAACTGGAGGACAGCATATATGCAGAGCTGCGCGAGGATGATACTGAAATGGATGTGACGGAGAACGCCGCGGCGCAGAGGCTCAAGTCTTTTCCCGCCCTCTCCCGCGATGTGTTTCAATCCTTGTATTCGCTGGCCCCGCGCAGAAACGATGCGGATAGGCTCACCGCTGCGGCGCAGAAATTCAACGCGCCCATCCTCGACCATGTTGCCCAGCAGGACGATTATCCCACGCTGAAGAATATCTGCGAGGGTCGCAGCCTACCCGCCTATGAAGCGGCAGCAGAGTTCACCGCCCGAGCCGCCGAAGAACTAGACGGGTTGCTGTCTGAGCTGGGCGGTGATAAAGGTACGCTGAACACCCTCGAAAAGCTGGAAACGGCGCGTGATGCCGCGGCAGAGGAGCTCGCCAAGCTGCTTAACGCCCAAGCTACAGGAGAAACGACCGAGCCGGATAAGCAGGCACTGATAAATGCTGCCAACCGGCTGGACAGCAAGCAGCGGCAGGTGGAGGCTGTATCCCAGCTGTTGGACACGACCATGCTGCGTCAAACGGAAGCAGTCGATCTGGCGGTATCCGCCGCCGTGCAGGCTGCCACAGAGCGGGCACAGGAGGTACAGAGCATCATCGGCGCATGGAGCGATGAACCCATGAATATGCGCCGCACGTCTGAGAATCTTGCACTGCTGGAAAAGGTACGGCAGAGTCCGGTGCTAAGGGATGTTTCCAAGTATCTGGGTCGCTTCCGTGAACTTCTCGCGCAGACCAAGAAAAATAGCTATGCCTATGGGCGGGGTGAAACCTACTCTCTGGAGTTGGGCAACAACCTATCCCGTACGTTGACCTCGGAGCTTGCCATGCTGGCCACACCGGAGACTATCCCGCTGTTCCTGCGGAAGTATCAGCAAAAGCAGATCAAACAGTATCGCCGGCGTGAACCTATCTATAAGGGCATGGGGGATATTATCTGCTGTCTGGATGAGTCCGGTTCCACCGAAGGCGAAGCTGCGGCCTGGGGCAAGGCGGTAGCCATGACCCTGCTGGAGATTGCAGCCGAGAGCCGAAGGAGCTTTGCGCTGATCCATTTTGCCGGAAGCAGCAGTTGCCAGGTGGACATATTCCGCCCGGGTGAATATACGCTGGAGGATAAACTGACCGCTGCGGAGATATTTCTCGGTGGTGGCACCAACTTTGAACGCCCTATCCGTGAAGCGATCCGATTGATGGACACGGAGGGCTTTGAAAAGGCCGATGTGGTTTTCATCACGGATGGCGAATGTGAGTTGCCCGATGCCTGCCAGCAGGAATTGCAGGCAGCACAGGCCGCGTATCATTTCACGGTAACGGGTATTTTGCTGGACAAAGGGCAGGCAGATATGGATTTCAGCCTGAAACCCTTTTGCCAGAAGATTTACCGAACCAGTGAGCTGACCGGGGATGCAATTATCGGCTCATATTATAAGGATAGAATATAGTTTTTAGCAACAGAACAAGGCAGCCGATTAAGTCTGCCTTGTTCTGTTGCTATTCACGCGCAAACTGCAATTCTTTTGCATATTTTTAGGATATCAGAAGCTAAATACTGGGATGCCGATATCATTTGATGATATAATCCAGAGCTATCCCTCAATTTAAGAAAGTC
>OHTU01000022.1_pt1 | contig 55799 bp, 55 predicted proteins | sample 1578961 | NCBI WGS metagenome assembly OHTU01 (sample SAMEA3879582, study PRJEB24766) | human gut metagenome | biome: human-associated habitat; feature: feces | place: USA | collected 1985/1987 | reverse complement strand
ACTTAACCCAACATCTCACGACACGAGCTGACGACAACCATGCACCACCTGTCTCTACTTTCCCCGAAGGGCACCTGATGTATCTCTACTTCGTTAGTAGGATGTCAAGCCCTGGTAAGGTTCTTCGCGTTGCGTCGAATTAAACCACATAATCCACCGCTTGTGCGGGCCCCCGTCAATTCCTTTGAGTTTCAACCTTGCGATCGTACTCCCCAGGTGGAATACTTATTGTGTTAACTGCGGCACGCAGGGGGTCAGTCCCCGCACACCTAGTATTCATCGTTTACAGCGTGGACTACCAGGGTATCTAATCCTGTTTGCTCCCCACGCTTTCGCGCCTCACCGTCAGTTGTCGTCCAGCAATCCGCCTTCGCCACTGGTGTTCCTCCTAATATCTACGCATTTCACCGCTACACTAGGAATTCCGATTGCCTCTCCGATACTCAAGAAAAGTAGTTTCAAATGCAGTTCACGAGTTAAGCCCGTGGATTTCACATCTGACTTGCCTTCCCGGCTACACGCCCTTTACACCCAGTAAATCCGGACAACGCTTGCCACCTACGTATTACCGCGGCTGCTGGCACGTAGTTAGCCGTGGCTTATTCGCCAGGTACCGTCTTCTACTCGTCCCCGACAAAAGAAGTTTACAACCCGAAAGCCTTCTTCCTTCACGCGGCGTTGCTGGGTCAGGCTTGCGCCCATTGCCCAATATTCCCCACTGCTGCCTCCCGTAGGAGTCTGGGCCGTATCTCAGTCCCAATGTGGCCGGTCAACCTCTCAGTCCGGCTACTGATCGTCGCCTTGGTGGGCCGTTACCTCACCAACTAGCTAATCAGACGCGAGGCCATCTTTCAGCGATAAATCTTTGACATAAAAACCATGCGATCTCTATGTGTCATGCGGTATTAGCAGTCGTTTCCAACTGTTGTCCCCCTCTGAAAGGCAGGTTCCTCACGCGTTACTCACCCGTCCGCCACTGTCCTCACCTTCCGTTGTCCGAAAACTCCTTCCAGTGATTCTCGTTCGACTTGCATGTGTTAAGCACGCCGCCAGCGTTCGTCCTGAGCCAGGATCAAACTCTCTATAAATCGTATCAACACAGCGTCTCCGCTGAGCTAATCATTTTACAGAGCTATTTTCCATAGCTTCATAAACTCTGCTCAAACACCGGGTAATTGACTAAACCCCAGCGTCCGAGCTTTTCAGTTGCACATCTTCATGTGCTCCCGTCTGGTGCTTTGTTCGTTCATTGTTTAATTTACAAGATACACGCTCCGCATCCGCGGAACAGTTGGTATTTTACCACAAGTAGTTTCGTTTGTCAAGAACTTTTTTCGACATTCTTCACATTTTTTGAAACCGTTTGTCGTTCACCGTCTTTGCAGACGACTTATTTAGGATACCACATCGAGCTCGCCTTGTCAAGAACTTTTTTCGGGAAGTCTTGATTTTTTTCAGCTCTCTGTGTCCCCGCCGCGGCTCTCGCCGACAGCTTTGTTAGAATACCACCCCATTCCCCATTTGTCAACACCTTTTTCCCGCATTTTTCAACTTTTTTATCCCTGCCAGAAGGTGAAATTATGGTCTGTACAGTTATAATTTCGTTCACTTCTTGCAAGCCATATACACCTATATTATAATGTGCCAAAAGGCGGCCCCGGGGGAATGGGACCGCCTTTCGGCAAGAGATGAAAGAAAAATAGAAAGGAGTATATCTGATGGGTGCTCTCGCTCCCCTGTCAGTCCAGAATGTTGGAAGCTGTCACCCAGCGGCCCGCGTCCTGCCGCAGGGTCACGTTGCCACCAGGATAGCGCAGGGTCACGGTGCCGTCGGGGTTGTGGCAGCCGTACTGGAAGCGGACATAGCCCGCGTCACCGGACGGTGCATAGTACGCGTCGAAATCCGCCAGGTATACCAGGCCATTGAAGGCGCTGTCGGACATATCCGCCAGGCCAAGCCCGGTGCAGCGCAGCAGCAGGTCCTCCAGCTCCGCCGCCGTCAGGCGGGCGCAGCCGTCCATACCCAGCTGCCGCAGCTCCCGGTCGGACAGCTCCCGGCTTCCGGCTCCGGCGGCAAACAGGGACGCCAGATCCATATCCTCCGCCCGGTTATAGGAGGCGGCCAGGAACAGGTTGGGCCCCCGGGACGGCAACACATTGAAGCAGCTGCCGCCGAACCAGCGGAGCTCCTGCTCCGTCAGCAGGCTGGCCCCCTGGGGCAGGGTCACCCGGGGCTCCTCCGCCGGGGCTGCGTCCTGTCGGACCGCCGGGGCGGAGAAATGCACAGGCTCGACGGTATTCCTCGCTACGCTCTGCCCGCGCAGGCCGCAGGCACACAGCCCCAGCATCAAGCACACTGCCAGCAGCAATACCGTCTTCTTCATGGCGACTCCTTTCCCGAGGTGAATGTTGGTTTTTCCCTTACTGTACTTGTAGTATACAGGAGTTTCCCGGCAAATTCATCTCAAAATGGTGAATAATAGTTACAAAACGGTGACAATATGGTTAAAATTTGGTACACCTTATTTCGCGGTTGCAATAGGGACGGAGATACGATATAATCATAAATTAGGTATTTTCACAGGAAGGAACACTTCGCTCATGTGGTACATTGTGTTATTCGCCGCCCTGTTGGGGGCGGATCAGCTTATCAAATACTGGACGGTGGAGCACCTGGCTCTGGGGGAGTCGGCGGCGTTTCTGCCGGGGATCGTGCGGCTGACCCGGGTGCATAACTACGGCGCGGCCTGGTCCAGCTTTTCCGGCCAGACCACGGCCTTGGCGGTGGTGACGGTGCTGCTGATGGGTGCGGTGGCGTATCTGCTGGTGCGGCGGATCGTGCGCCATCCCCTGGGCGTGATCGCCGGGGTGATGATCCTGGCCGGAGGCGTGGGGAACCTCATCGACCGGCTTTTCCGGGGCTATGTGGTGGATATGTTCGACCTGACCCTGTTTTCCTATCCGGTGTTCAACTTCGCCGACTGCTGCGTGGTGGTGGGGGCGATTCTGGGGGCCGTGTACTACCTGTTCTTCTACGACAAATACGACAAGAGGGAACGTCCGCATGGAAACGATACGCCTGACGGTGACAAGTGAAGAAGCGGGACAGCGGGCGGACAGCCTGCTGGCCCGGCGGCTGGAGGGCCTGACCCGGTCCGCCGCCGCAAGGCTCCTGGAGGAGGGGCGGGTCACGGACCGGGGCCGCCCGGCGGCGAAGAACCTGCGGGTGCAGCCGGGCCAGGTGCTGGAGGTGCAGCTGCCGGAGCCGGAGGAGCCGGAGGCCCGGCCCCAGAATATCCCCCTGGACGTGGTGTATGAGGACCGGGACGTCATCGTGGTGAACAAGCCCACGGGCATGGTGGTGCACCCGGCCCCTGGGCACCCGGATGGCACCCTGGTCAACGCCCTGCTGTATCACTGCGGGGAGAGCCTGTCCGGCATCGGGGGGCAGAAGCGTCCCGGCATCGTCCACCGCATTGACCGGGACACCAGCGGCCTGATCATCGCCGCCAAAAACGATGCCGCCCATCTGGCCTTAGCGGCCCAGCTGGCGGACCACACCCTGGCCCGGACCTACGAGTGTCTGGCGGTGGGGAATTTCCGGGAGGACAGCGGCACCGTGGACGCCCCCATCGGCCGCCATCCGGTGGACCGCAAGCGCATGGCGGTGGTGCGGCAGGGGGGCCGGGAGGCCGTGACCCACTGGGAGGTCATCGCCCGGTATCCCGGCGTCACCCATCTGCGCTGCCGTCTGGAGACGGGCCGCACCCACCAGATCCGGGTCCATCTGGCCTACATCGGCCACCCCATCCTGGGGGACACGGTGTACGGGGCCAAAAAGCCCGCGGCCGGGCTGACGGGCCAGTGCCTCCACGCGGTGGGCCTGCGGTTCATCCACCCCCGCACCGGGGAGCCGGTGGAGCTGACCTGCCCCCTGCCGGAGGAGTTCGTGCGCATGCTGGAAAAGCTGCGGCGGAACGCGTGAAGCATGAGATATGAAAATGAGGATGTGCCTATGATCGGCTTTTATGACTATACGGTGCTGGCCACCTACGCCGCCACGGCCCTGGGGGTGACGGGTATGTTCCAGACGGTGGAGGGGCGGCACCTGACCGCTGTGTTCTGCCTGCTGGCGGCGGGACTGCTGGACTGCTTCGATGGCCGCATTGCCCGCACCAAAAAGGACCGCAGCCATCAGCAGCAGTCCTTCGGCATCCAGATTGACTCACTCAACGACGTGCTGTGCTTCGGAGCGCTGCCGTCGGTGGCGGGCTACTGCGCCTGGAGCCGGTGGAGCGATGCCCCAACTCCGGTATGGTATGGGGCGGCGCTGTGCGTGTTCACCCTGGCGGGACTGATCCGGCTGGCGTATTTCAACGTCACCGAGGAGGAGCGCCAGCAGACGGAGGGCGGCGGGCGGAAATACTATCTGGGCCTGCCCATCACCGCCAGCGCCCTGGCCTTTCCACTGTTTTACCTGCTGGGCCTGCTGCTGCCCGGCGGGCCGTATATCCTGGCGGCGGGAATGCTGCTGCTGGCGGCGCTGTATGTGACCCCGCTGCGCATTCCCAAGCCCGGCCTTGCCGCCATCTGCCTTCTTTCGGCGGTGGGGGCTCTGGAGCTGGCGGGGCTGATCCTGGCCGCTCTGGGGCGGCTGTGACCGGAAGGTCCCCTGTCCATATTTGACCAATTTGTGAATTTTTGAAATTTTTCCAAAATCCCCCTTGCAAAATCCAAATAGTGTGGTATGATAATCAGCGTTAGCACTCCAGGAAGTCGAGTGCTAACGCTGAACTCGTTTATTATGTAAAGATATAAGGAGGAACCAACCATGAAACTGACACCGCTTGCTGATCGCGTCGTGTTGAAGATGACGGAGGCGGAGGAGACCACCAAGGGCGGCATCATCCTCACCGGCTCTGCCAAGGAGAAGCCCTCTGTGGCGGAAGTGATCTCCGTGGGCCCCGGCGGCGTTGTGGACGGCAAGACCGTTACCATGACCGTCAAGCCCGGCGACAAGGTCATCACCGACAAGTATGCCGGCACCAAGGTCACCCTGGAGGACGTGGAGTATATCATCGTCAAGCAGGCTGACATCCTGGCTATCGTTGAATAAAAAATTCGCTGTCTGTTTTAATTAGGAGGCAATATTATGGCTAAGATTATCAAGCGCGGCGAGGAAGCCCGCAAAGCTCTGGAGTCCGGCGTCAATCAGCTGGCCGATACCGTCAAGATCACCCTGGGCCCCAAGGGCCGCAACGTGGTGCTGGATAAGAAGTTCGGCACCCCCCTGATCACCAACGACGGCGTGTCCATCGCCAAGGAGATCGAGCTGGACGATCCGTTTGAGAACATGGGCGCTCAGCTGGTGCGCGAGGTGTCCACCAAGACCAACGACGTGGCCGGCGACGGTACCACCACCGCTACTCTGCTGGCCCAGGCCATGATCCGCGAGGGTCTGAAGAACCTGGCCGCCGGCGCCAATCCCATCGTCATGAAGAAGGGCATGGCCAAGGCCGTGGACGCCGCCGTGGCCGCCATCCACCAGCAGAGCCAGAAGGTCAACGGCACCGACGACATCGCCCGGGTAGGTACCGTGTCCTCCGGCGACGCCTTCATCGGCAAGCTCATCGCCGAGGCCATGGAGAAGGTCTCCGCCGACGGCGTCATCACCATCGAGGAGTCCAAGACCGCCGAGACCTATTCCGAGGTGGTGGAGGGCATGATGTTCGACCGGGGCTATATCACCCCCTATATGGTCACCGACACCGACAAGATGGAGGCCCTCATCGACGATGCGTATATCCTCATCACCGACAAGAAGATCTCCGTGATCTCCGACATTCTGCCCCTGCTGGAGCAGCTGGTCCAGGCCGGTAAGAAGCTGTTCATCATCGCCGAGGACGTGGAGGGCGAGGCCCTGAGCACCCTGATCGTCAACCGTCTGCGGGGCACCCTGAACGTGGTGTGCGTCAAGGCTCCCGGCTTTGGCGACCGCCGCAAGGAGATGCTCCAGGATATTGCCATCCTCACCGGCGGCCAGGTCATCAGCGAGGAGCTGGGCCTGACCCTGAAGGATGCCACCGTGGATATGCTGGGCCGTGCCCGCCAGGTGAAGGTCACCAAGGAGAACACCATCATCGTGGACGGCATGGGCGACAAGCAGGCCATTGCCGACCGCGTGGCCCAGATTCGCGCCCAGATCAACAACACCACCAGCGAGTATGACCGCGAGAAGCTGCAGGAGCGTCTGGCCAAGATGGCCGGCGGCGTGGCCGTCATCAAGGTGGGTGCTGCTACCGAGACCGAGATGAAGGAGAAGAAGCTCCGCATCGAGGACGCCCTGAACGCCACCAAGGCTGCCGTGGAGGAAGGCATTGTGGCCGGCGGCGGCACCATCTTTGTCAACGTGATCCCCGCTGTCACCGCCCTGCTGGCCGACGCCGAGGGCGACGAGAAGACCGGCGTGCAGATCGTGGCCAAGGCTCTGGAGGAGCCCATCCGCCAGATTGCCGCCAACGCCGGCCTGGACGGCTCCGTGATCCTGGAGAAGGTCCGCACCTCCGGCAAGAACGGCTTCGGCTTCGACGCCTACAAGGAGGAGTACTGCGACATGATCGCCAGCGGCATCGTGGATCCCGCCAAGGTCACCCGTTCCGCTCTGGAGAACGCCGCCAGCGTCTCCGGCATGGTGCTGACCACCGAGTCCCTGGTGGCCAACAAGCCCCAGCCCGCAGCTCCCGCAGCCCCCGCACCCGACATGGGCGGCATGGGCGGCATGTATTGATAAACAGGTAAAAGCCCTTGTGTTTACTGGATTTGTGCGGCATGAACAGGCTGGTTTACACCACACTTACACCAAAATGCGCCAAATTCGAATAGTAACAAGAGGTCGGTGCTTTGTGCACCGGCCTCTTTTCATAAAATTTGAAGTGTCCTGATTCCGTTATCCGTGCTATACTATAATCGACAACCACATCAATAGCCGGTAAGCAATCTAAACGCCACTGCATAGGGGGACGACATGGTTCGTTCCCCCTTTTGCATTTGTGAAAAGACCTGCCTTGATGCATTCAAGACAGGTCTATTATTCTCCGTGATTGTATAAACTCTTTCGGCGTAGACTTTCCGCCAGTGCCCGCATAATTGCAATGTCTTCCCGGCTAAGCCCGGAAATGTCTATTGTCTCTCTGGGGTCAAGCCCTAACAGATAATCTGTTGACACTTTGAAAATTCCAGATAATTTAACGAGAATATCCGGGGATGGTGTACGTTCCTGCAATTCATAAAAGGAAACTACAGACTTCGTCACACCCATGCGCTGTGCAAGCTGTAGCTGCGTCATGCCCGCTTGTACTCGAAGCTCTTTTAATCTTTGTCCAAAGTCCACCGCAACCACACTCCAATCCACGGATAGTATACCTATCGCAAGTATCATATTGGTTGATTTTAGTATGAATATAGTTGTCTTTCGGGCAGCTATCATGTATAATATGGATATTCTCAAACGTGAAAATACCGTGTAAAAAGGAGTGGAGCAGAGTGGCGTTAATTAGCTGCCCAGAATGCGGAAAAGAGATAAGCAACAAATCCCAGACCTGTATATATTGTGGATGCCCTATCCATGGGGTACATAACGTAACGCAAATAAAAGAAACTTCCAAAATCAATAAACGAGTTTGGGTTGCCGCACTTGTCTTTATCTGTGTTGCCGCGCTGGTTGTGCTAACTATTGGAATAAGCGCAAATACATTAAATGGCGAAGAAAAACACGTACTAAAGCTGGTAGAAGAATATCAAAGTATGCTCAAAGACCCTGATTCCTTGATTTTACGAGGTAGTGTTGTAGTTTTCCGTGAACATACCGACGAAAAGGGGCCGATGGAGTATGTATTCTTTACTGCCAGCGGCACAAACAGCTACGGCGCAAAAGTAATATCTACTGTATGTTTTGCAAACGGACAATTTTTAGGCAGTCTGGATGAGTTTCCGAGTCTTAGTGAGATGCTGGAGATGGATGCCGGTGAAGCAACTACATATACCGGCGCAAAGGTTGCTTTATCCATGTGGCAATTGTATGGTGAGGAGTGCCGCACAAAGTATGAAGAAGTTTTTGCAGCGTTCTCAATTGCTCCGGATAAAATCGCGAGAAAACTTCACATAAGCACAGCCGACTAACGCCGTAAAGGTCTACCTTTATAGACCGCACACAAAGAGTGCTTTGCGTATCCAGAAAGTCTCTATGTTGGTTTTCCGGATATGTCCATAAATTGAATAACCTTTGCGGAAAATTGAAGTGTGCAGAATACGCCCCACCTGTTATGCTGATTGCAGAAACAGGAAAGGGGCGTTTTCTCATGGAAAGTCGTACATACTATTATGCCAGAGTATCCAGCAGGGAGCAGAATCTTGACCGCCAGTTTGCCGCATTTGCCGCTCTTGGCGCACAGGAACGCGACATTATCGCCGATAAGGAATCCGGTAAAAGTATAAACAGGAGCGGTTACACAGCCCTTAAAAGCGCTCTGCTGCGGCGTGGCGATACGCTTGTTATTAAATCATTGGACAGGCTGAGCCGAAACAAGGAAGATACCAAAAGAGAACTGCAATATTTTAGGGAAAACGGGATTCGGCTCAAGGTGCTTGACCTGCCAACGACAATGATAGAGTATCCTGTTGGGCAAGAATGGGTACTTGATATGGTAAACAATATTCTTGTTGAAGTACTTGCTTCTATCGCACAACAAGAGCGCGAGACAATACATCAAAGGCAGGCGGAAGGAATTGCCGCAGCCAAGCAGCGCGGAAAGCATTTAGGACGACCAAGTATAGAGTTCCCTGCAAATTGGAATATAGTATTCCCGCAGTGGCAAAAGGGGCAGATTACAGCAGTAGAGGCCATGCGTCAGATGGGTCTGAAGAAAAGCACATTTTATAAATTGAAGGATAAATTTCAAAAGGAGGCCGTGAAGTGAAAGTGCGTCTTTCAGTCAAGGAATTGCGGAATTACTTTGAGCGCCGTAACCAGTTCACGGTGATTTTTAATTCGGAGAATCAGGAGTGGTATTGGGTAGCCGACCCGCTCAAAATACGAATGGTATTCTCAAAGGTAAAAGTTTTGGAGAATCCGAACATTGTATATCTCATAGACGGGAATAATTCCATAGGTCTTACACAAGTCAGCCATGCAGAAATTGATAATTGCTGTTGTGTTCTGGGAGATGTACTCCGCATTATCTGTAAATGCGGCGACACATACACGTTAGTCGTGTCATAAAAGCGGGGTGGGAGATACTTCCCACCCCATTTCAAGTTACAAGCTGAACAGCCCAAATACCAGAAGCAACAGCAGCGCCAGAAGCGGACAGGCATAAGCAAGCACAGCAATCAGAATACAAGCAATGATTTTTCCCATGATATAGCATCCTTTCGTGTAGATTTACGTGGTGATTATTGGGCAAGCATTACTTCCATGCAGTCCCCGCAAATAAGGCGCATTACCTTACCTGAACGGGCAATATTGTGGCAGCAAGGACAAATATAACGGTGGTTGTGATTTGGACGGACTGTTGCACTTATATCTGTCCCGCCGCTTGCAGCAGTGCTGCCGCCCACAATCCGTATGCCATAAGGTTCATTGCGATTGAGCTTGATTTCTTGTATACCGTTATCCAGAATCCAAGTAAGCAGCTCATCCGAAGGAGTTGTCATGCTCCACCCGTACTGTTCCGTCCGTGTGACGGTCAGTCCATGGGCTTCTGCTGCTTGCTTAAAGTGCTTGTTGTGATATGTCCCTCCTCTGCTGCAATCCTGTATATTGATGATTTCATTATTGTACTGATGACACATTTCGTGCAGAAGGGTACAGACAGTGTATTCTATCGGCCTGTTTAGTGTACCGGCTGCAATGTTAATTTCCTTGTAGCCCTCCCCCTTCACACTCCATGCGTCATACAGGGTATAATGACCATAGCTGCGGCTGCTGCTTTGAATTGTGATAACGGGACGCTCAAGTACGCCGTCGAAAAAGTCGGTGTTCAACTTATCATAGAGCTTTTCCAGAAATCCAGCAAGCCTACTGTATTTTGTCAATTCCTTCATATTCGTTCCCTTTCTTCAATCAAATTGATGTTGCATTCAGGAGCGAGTACGCATATAATCTAAACGTACCCGCTCCCATTGGCTGAGTGGTACAAGGGTCTGCTATCTAACTTTGGACGGTTGGGGTAGCAGGCTCTTTTTATACGATGGAGAAACGACGACTTGTGGTCTGTCGTGTGTATGCCTTATAGACATCTGGCATGACACGCTTGAATGCTGTGCTGTCAAAGCGATTGGAAAGTACTGTGGTATAACGGACAATGTGTGTTCCGGCCTCCAGTTCTTCCAGACCCTGTGCGTCCATATGCCGCTTGATTTCGTCTTTGATGGACTCCACCATTGCACTTGCCTCTGCGGCAATAGCCTCCCACTCTTTCAGAGTTTCAATCTTGATGTTGATTTCATTAATTGACATTTTGACCTTTCCTTTCTTTCGTCTAAGAGAATTTAACGGGCAGCAGGCGGCATTAAGTATCTATGCCTCCGGCAGTCTCAATCTCACTTATCCGTCTCCGCTTTTGCCTTGCGTTCTTGTTTTCTGCTTGCGCCTACTTCCGTCCGCCTTGGCCTGTCGTTCTCTTGCGTTGTCTATATGATGCACTTGTGTAAGTGCAATGTCAATGAGGCATATTGAACAATCTTGTGTAAGTGTATTTGTGCAATATTTACACTTGTGTAAGTGCTGATATGTGGTATACTATTATCAAAATTAGAAGGGGGACGCACCATGCCAATCAGTGAAGCCAAGAAAAAAGCAAACAAAAAATGGAACGATGAAAACATGAAGGATAGATACGATAGGATTCAAATCGTCGTTCCCAAGGGGCAAAAGGGTATTATTCAAGCGGCGGCCGAACGATGCGGAGAAAGTGCCAGTGCCTATATCGTAAAGGCGATTGCTGAACGGATGGAACGGGAAGCTATGGGGGGTGGTTTTGGTCTTGAAGCTACTATTTCTGATAAAAATATATGAAGTTGCCATATCTCATCATGGGGATGCTCAATTAAACGTGTGTACCCAATAGGGCATATGCATAGAAAAGCCGTTGCTGTCAAGTGGAGGTTATCCACCTGATAAGCACGGCTTTTCTATTATCTTCGAATATATAAGATTTTAGGACACATTAGAGCGTTCGGGCTGGCTATACTGTGATTAACCTGCAGCGCCTGTCACTAATGTTGAAGGTTCTGTCCAGTAGTTTAATTTCTTTCCCAATACTTTTTATAGAGTTCAACTGCAAAAACGTTGTGGGACAATGCTTTGCAGGAACGGTTAGGACACATGCTGTGTCTTTTTTGTTTGCTATAAACAGGCAATATTTCGGCAAGTATATAAGCTTGGCGTTTGCCCCTGCTTCTCTATCTAAGTCATATAGCTTGTAACCATGGTTGCCTATCTCAAGGGGTATCTGGCGGCTTGCCCGCCAGACCCTGTGGGATGGGTTTTTATTATTTTGCTACAGTCGATAGACGGTTACCCCTTTGCGGTTAAATGTGCAAGCTTGCAATTTTCGCATGTGCGTAGACCCTTTGCGGTTAAGGGTAGAGGGAAACACCCCACAGACCTTGCCGTTGCTTCTCTGGACGATAGTTGCCCCCTTGCGGTTAGGAGTGCAGAGACGGCGTGCTTGGTACACGGAAACGTCCTGTTTTCGTAGAATATCTCGCCCTTTCCGGAAAGAGGCGTAGCACGGGTACACCCTCCGCGAATAAGTGATGTTAAATAGTTGCGTTAGGAGGTGAACAGATGCAAAAGCTATTGAAACAGGTGCACAGCGAGAACCACACCATGGTTACAGTTGCCAGTCCAAATGATGATTTTATATGCCCGCTATGCAGAAAGAAAGTCCTCTGTTGTGATTCTTTCGTTACATTACAAGTTGGATATGGCAGTACCAATGACGGCACAAGTCTAAAAGCCAGAGTATGCGGCACATGCTTAGACCGGCTATACAGTAGGCTTCATAGCCTACAAAAAAGAAAGAAGGTATTAAATGCAGAATCTCACAAATACACAAGGGACAATCAACAAGTTCTTAGACATTGTTAAACGAGAGGGGAACGGAAGCGCACTGGACATCTTGGAGGCACTTACGCGGAGTACCTTAAAGTACGATGATATTGGAGCCGCTTTTAGCGATGCGCCGTGTGAGAAAAGCTTCAACCAAATTATGGGCATGATTGAGCGGTACCAGCTATGGGACGCTCCATTTTACATATTTCGCGGATGCAAGGGCATTTGGGGGCAAAAGGCATATGCGAGAATAAAGGACAAAATGCCTTTACTAATGCGGTGGGACTTTTTCAGGCAAATGTATATCGCAAGTGGGTTTAACTTCCCGGTAGAATTGGTTATGGACGCCACAAAATGGAGACCTGCCAATTACTTAAAGGACTTGCCGAGAGTATTTGCAAATTTTGAGCGAATTACGATTTGGCGAGCCTCGAGGACCCCTCCAGATGGAGAGATTGCAAAGGAGCTATCTTGGACATTTGACCCTAACGTAGCAATGAGCTTTTATTATTCAAGAACTCCGCCGTGCTATTTATATACCGCTGAAATAGAAAAGTCGGATATTCTGGCTGTGTTCTCGCCAGAAACAGAGCGGGAAGTGCTGCAATACGAAAGCGCTAAAAATATCCGGGAAATTACGGAAGACGAATTGGGCGAGGTATGCAAGCAATGTGATGATTATCAACGGCTTAAAGACTGCATTGCCGGAGTGTCTGAACTCATAAAGCTCCCCGATTCCATTGCGCAGATGAATAGTCTGCTGAAAAATTTGAAGGATAAGATTCACATCAAAATAAAGGAGACCTGATACATGTGCCAACAGCAAAAATGAGCAATGCAATCTACGATACACAAGCGGCATTTGACCCTACTATATGTTTTACTGTCTATGGAAGCTGGATTGAAGCAATTGAGGAGGTTGAAACAGCTTCTGATAGAGACAGCTTGGCATACCAAATGTTCAAAGCAATCGCAAATTACTCCATGTATGGAGAGGAGCCCAATTTTGACAATGCGCCTTTGCGGGCATGGTGGCGTGTCACTGCGCGGGGAATTGATAGTAGCATGGGAAGAAGACGAAAGAAGTTTGCACCAGAGGAAGTTATCGAGCGCGAAAGGATTGTAATTGATGCACTGATTCGGCACCCTGACGCTTCCATCCGTGATATCTGGCAGGAAACTGGCGTGCACCGTAGCAGCGTAGACCGGATAAGGAAGAAATATCGCGCCATAATTGAGCAAGGTCAGACTGCTAATTTCCATACTAATGATAGTGCCTGTAATAGTGATTCTCATAGTTGTAATAATAGTAATAGTACTGGCGAGACGAGACAGCGAGACAGCGAAGTATTCCCGGAGTGCCCAAATGTTATCCTTGACTTTTCCAACCGAAAGGGTACAGACAATTATAATCATGCATATGGCGTTAGAGCCCGGTGGAATTATCTGTACCATCAATGGCAACAAGCTATTACAGACGAGAAAATCTGTGCTATTTTGGATAAATATCTTTCTTCTAATGCAGAGTCCCCAATGCTCAAGAGATTAGGGGATAGATATGGCAGAATCATCGATGGATGGAATATGGACAAACACAGGCCAAATGTGCTATACGCATTTTGGCCTTTTTCCCGTACTACAAGTCACAATATTAACGGGATTCCTTTTGAGTACTACGGTACCCCTGTACAACGCAGGGAGTACCAAGAGGAACAGGCAGTTTTTGAAAGTCATCTTTCAATTGAATGCTGTAATATGAAAGGCGATTTACCATTTTGATAGGAGAATTATCACATGAAACAAATACTCCAGAAACTACAAGCAGAATTGGATGCCCGAGGACACGGTGCATGTGTCGATAACAATTCCCGCATGATTGTACATGATGACCGCAATATTTACTTATATCTCAAAGAGAGCGGAATGACGGAGTATGTCTCTTATACACCAGAGCTTTACTATCTGCTGGCCTCTCCCCGATTCTGTTCTTTTTCTTACAAATATGAAATGGGACGTGCCATGGTCGAGCTAATGCCTTACTACAAGAGCGGTCGTCGCTATAAACGGCACCTTGGCACTGTATTATTGCAGTGGTATAAGCACGGGAATACCGCCGAACAATTCATAAACGCATACCCAACTTTGGACAAAGCAAAACTGACCGCAGACCATATAAATAGCGACATACATAACCATTGTGTATGGAACATGGATGAGGTTCCCACTACTGCTAATTCGCAAAAGTCTGACCTTGCCGCGAGAATTAAACCGCCTTACTTCTGTTATGCTGCAATAACGCCAGAAAGTATATACCGAGTGTGCTTTGGTTATCGAACAGATTTCTTCCATGGTCAGGAGTTGTATCTATCGTGTGATGATAATGAGCTATTTACGGACTGCTTGCGAAAGATAATGGCTATGAAGGACGCCGCCGCATGGGTACGACGGTACGGAACACCCGCACAGGTTTACCAGAAAGACAGAAAGGGTTTCTTCGCTTCTGAGACATTCATGCGTGCTGACAGGTTTGCCGAGAGACTTCTTTCTATGGAGCCAACAGCATTTGAACGCTGGACAGATACATCCAGCATCATAGGGTGTCGGAAACAACTCAAATAAGTAAGGTTTTCGTGTGTCAGTACACCGCCAAAATTGAATTCCATGGATGTCAACATTTTTCTTTGTGGTGTGAATGTCCACACACAGCATCGGCAAAATCCTTTTGTTATGGCATTTTGGAACGGTTGCCAAATAATTACGGCGATAAATCCATTCAAAAAGTATCCAGTGGTGTCATACTGGTTAAGGGCTTTTGAATAGTTAGCATTCAAAATATTTATATATCGCGTCAACGAACACGGAACAATGTTGCCTTAGAGAGAAAACCGCCTTGAGCGGCCAAATCCTTGCCTATGGCAGGAGGGGAACAGTGCTGGATAGGAGGTAAAAATGAACAGTGCTGTTACCGTCCCTATATGGGAAAAGCATAATCTGAATGTACAGGAAGCGTCAGAATATTTTAATATCGGCGTAAACAAGATACGTGAACTAAGCAATTCTCCGGATTGCCCCTTTGTATTATGGGTCGGCAACAAACGACTTATCAAGCGTGTCAAATTTCAACAGTATTTGGAACAGGTGTATTCAGTATAACTGGAAATTTTGGAAGCCATGTGGTACAATCAATGTACTATCGAATTAGGCGCTTTCCAGAAAGGAGCGTTATGTTTGTCCGAAAAGCGCAAGGATAGCAGAGGCCGCATTCTAAAGGACGGCGAAAGCCAGAGAAAAAACGGCACATATATGTATAGATACGCCGATATACATAAGAGAAGAAAATATGTATATGCTAAGACATTAGAAGACCTGCGTAAGCAGGAAGAATTGGTAAAAAGGGACTTGGCAGATGGAATCGACTATGCTGCAGGTGAAATTACGGTAGCCGAGCTTGTGGACAGGTATTTTAGTTTAAAGCGTGGGTTGAAGCAAAATTCGCTGAGAGCCTATGGAACAGCAATAAAGCGGATTCATACCAGCACTTTTGGAACGCGAAAAGTTAAGACAATAAAGCTGTCAGATGCAAAAAGGTGGTTCTTATCGCTCCACGATGAAGGAATAATGCAAAATACCATTGGCATTGTGCAGAGCGTTATTAGGCCAGCATTTGAAATGGCTGTAGACGATGATATCATCCGCAAGAATCCCTTCAAGTTCAAGCTGTCCGACGTGGTGCCGAAGGATGCCTATGCACGCGACGCACTGACCAAGGCGCAGCAGGAGCAGTATCTGCAATTCGTGCAGGACTGCGGTAGGAACTATTATGATGACATTGTGATTTTGCTGGGAACCGGCTTGCGCGTGAGCGAGCTGTACGGTCTGACACGGTCGGACATTGACTTTGACCGGCGCTGTATCCATGTGCGGCGGCAGTTGTGCCGGACAGCGGAGAAGCCCTACTTTATCACCCCACCTAAAACCAAAAGCGGTATCCGAAACATCCCCATGACAGACACAGTTTACATGGCACTGTTGAGGGTAATAAAAGCCAGAATATCCCCTAAGGTAGAGCTGCTTGTAGATGGTCACAGTGGCTTCCTCTTTCTGGACAAGTCCGGGATGCCGAAGGTTGCCATGCATTTGGAAAACTACATGCGCCATGTGAGAAAGAAATACGCAACTCAGCAGGGAACAGACTTCCCTAATGTCACGCCTCACGTGCTGCGCCACACGTTTTGCACTAATGCACAGCGTGCAGGGATTGATGTTAAAAGTCTACAATACTTCATGGGGCACTCCAATGCCAGCGTTACACTTGATGTCTATACGCATAGTGACTATGATTCCGCAGAAAAAGCATTTCAAAAGATTGCCATGAATTTGTAGCACAACTCCGCGCACAATCTTACACCAAAATTTACACCATGCCCGAGGCAAGCTGCGTGAAGTCGCGGTAAGCCATGTGCGGATTAGCACAAAACAGGCAGCGTTCATAGGGTAATTCCGAAGTCCTGCAAGCGTTGCGCTACAATTCTTTCAGCCAGATTGCACCAAATTTCAGCAAATAAAAGGGCGGCATGTATTAATCCCCCCGCAAGGGCATAACCGCATAACAAAAACCGGCGCCTGCATAGCAGGCGCCGGTTTTCAGCTTGTCAAAAACGGCTTTTTGACAAGACGAGGACTATATCGCAGCAGTCTTTTCCCCGGTTGGCAAGGGTGAACGGGCAATTTTTTCTCCGGCGTCGACTATTCCCGGCCCGGCAGGATGGGAAAGCGCAGGACGATGCAGAAGCGGCCGTCCTCCGTTCCGTGGGAGACGCTGCCCCCCAGGGCGCTCATGACGTCCTCGCAGATCACCAGGCCATAGCCGCTGTCACCGGCGGCGGTTTTGACGGTTTTGCGCAGGACGGCGTTGCTCTCCCGCAGCACCAGGAAGCCCTCCTCCACAGACGCCGTAAGCTCCACGGGCTGGCTGGGGGAGCCATGCTTGACGATGTTGGCGCATATGTTGTCGATCAGGCGCATCAGCAGGGTGATGTTGGCCCGCATGCGGAAGGGCCCGCCGGTCCGGTCGGCGTAGTCCAGGCGGAAGCGGTTGCTGGTGAGGAAATTGTTGATGCTGGAGGACACCTGGGCCAGCAGTTCCTGGCCGTTGTAGGTATCCAGAGGCAGGGTCCGGCAGTTCTCCTCGAAGGCGAACAGGTCGTCGGTCAGACGGCGGATGTGGTTGGTTTTTTCCAGGGCCCGGTCGATGAACAGCGCAGCGCTCTCAGGGCTGCCGGCATAGCCCTTGGACAGCAGCTCCAGATACCCAATGACCACCGTCAGCGGGGTGCGGATATCGTGGGCAATGGACTTGACGAACTGCTCCTTCTGCTTGAGCTTGGCGTCCTCCGTCAGCAGCAGCAGCTGGATGGTGTCCCCCAGGTGGTTGATGTTGGCGGCCAGGGTGGACAGCTCCGTGCTGCCCCGGATGGGGATCTGGCGGCTGAAATTCTTGCTGCACAGAGAGGAGACGTTCTGCTCCATCTCCTCGATGTACCGGATGTGCTTCTGAAACAGGAGATAGAACCCCGCCACAAAGGAGATCAGGAACAGCCCGGCGCATATGCCCTTGCGCAGGGAGGTATAGGCCTGGTCGAAATAGCCGCTGAAATACACCTTGCAGGTTTCGTCCGCCAGCCGGAGGCGATATTCATAGGTGGGCAGGACCTTGGAGCCCCAATAGAAGTGCTCCTGGTCCTCCTCGGTATAGGTCATGTTATAGGACACGAAGGAGTTGTAGCACAGGGCCTCGTTCTGTCGGATGATCATCAGGGAGACATAGTGATACCGGTCATTCCACTGGGTGAAGGGCTTGCCGTCGGTGCTGACCAGGTGATTCTCATCCGCAAAGCGCTGCAGGTCCTGAAAATGCCGGTCCGACAGGCGGCGGAACACCGCAGGCTCCGTGGCATACTGCTGGAAGAAGCGGGTCAGTGCCGCGTTGGCTCCGGCGTATATGGCGGCGCTGACGGCCACGGCCAGCAGGATCTCCAGGACGATCCGGGTGCTGAGCCGGTGAAACAGCTTAGTCAATGTAGTACCCCTTTCCCCATGCGGTTTTCAGAATGGTGGGATGCTTGCAGTCCGCCTCGATCTTGTGCCGGAGCTTGAAGATGTGCACCATGACGATGTTGTTGGCAGCATAACTGTACGGCTCGGTCCAGATGGCCTCATAGATATCCTGAATGGACAGCACCTGGCCCCGGTGCTTGAGAAACAGGTGCAGGATTTCATACTCCGTATAGGACAGCCGGATGGCCCGGCCGTTCACCGTGACCTTGTTGTCCATGCCCAGCACCAGGCGCTCCCGCTCCGGCTCGGCCCGGTCGGCCCCCTGATAGACCCGGTACCGCCGCAGCAGGGACCTGACCCGGGCGGTAAGCTCCGCCGCCGAAAAGGGCTTGCACAGATAGTCATCGCCTCCGGCCATCAGGGCCGCCACCTTCTCCGAGTCGCCGGACATGGCCGAAAGAAACAGGATCGGGACATAGCTGCTCTCCCGGATTCTGTGGCAGACCTCGAAGCCGTTCATACCGTCCATCATGATGTCCAGAATGATCAGCTCCACCGTCTCGTCCAGGCTGGCCAGGGCCTGGGTGCCGCTGTATGCGGTGCAGGTCTCGAAGCCCTCCCCCTCCAGCAGGATCCGGATGATCTGGGTGATGTCCCTGTCGTCGTCGATAATCAGTATTTTCCCCGCCATAGTCCAATCTTCTCCAAAAGTCTTGATGGTTTATTATCCCACAGGCCGCCGCCGGAACCGCCGGACGGTAAGAATTTTAAGATTTCAAGGAAATTCATTATAATTCTTACAGATTGCATGATTTTCCAGCAGATTGCCTTATAATAACCAGTATAGACCCTATACTCCGCAATATCAACCAGAAATCGAGGAGGAAACATGAGAAAGAGCAAAGTTTTGACCAAGGCTTTGGCGGCCATCCTGTGTATCGCGATGCTCATCCCCATGGCGGTCACCGTGGGCGCCGCCGAAACCGGCAGCGAGCCCCAGGCCACCATCAGCGTCAGCACCAAGCGGCTGTCCATGACGGATCAGCGGGAGGTGGCCCTGTCCTTCAACCTGGGCTATAAGCCCGAGGCGGCCAACCTGGAGTGGTCCTTCGGCGACCAGCCCTTCAGCCAGTGGCTGAACTGGGAGGGGGACGACGGCGAGCCGGTGTTCACCGTGAAGGACCTGACCATTGCCGATAACGGCGATGTGACGGCCACCCTCTGCGTGGACTATCTGTTCGACGGCGACGACGCCGCCTATTGGCGTCCCTGGTACAGCTATCGCGGCGAATATGCCCTGACGGTGACGGACAAGTCCACCGGCCGCAGCGCCAGCCAGACCATGCGCTATGAGGTGTATGATTCCTACACCCCCTACAGCGAGCTGGACAGCAAGATTCAGGAGATCATCCGCACCCAGACCAACGGCCTGTACATCTCCTATGAGTCCACGGGTCTGTCCACCGACGGCAAGGACGTGATGGAGGTCATCGTGGCCCGGGACAAGGCCGTGGTGGATAACTATCTGGCCCTGCTGAAGCGGGCCCAGACCGAGCCGGAGGCCGTGGCCGCCGACGTGAGGTCCGGCCGCCTCAGCGACTATCAGGTCCCCGTGTACATCACCAACATCCACCCCAATGAGTGCCCCGCCGTGGACCAGCAGATCGAGTTCCTGAAGGCCGTGGCCACCCAGGAGACCATCCCCTATCTCAACGGCGACAACGAGACCTGCACCTATAACGTGAAGGACGTGCTCAACGACGTGTTCTTCATCATCCGCCCCACAGAGAACCCCTATGCCCTGGAGCACTATCAGCGGGGCAACGTGGAGGGCTTTGACCTGAACCGCGACAGCACCTATCAGACCCAGATCGAGTCCCAGGTGGCCACCGCCGACCTGGTCAAGTGGAAGCCCGTCACCCTGATGGAGCTGCACGGCTTCATCTACTATGCCCGGACCCAGCTGCAGATTGAGCCCTGCACCCCGCCCCACGAGCCCAATCTGGAGTATGACCTGTTCATGAATTACGCCTTGGAGGGCGCCCGGGCCTTCGGCGACGTGGCCTCCATGAACTCCATCTATAACTCCTCCAGCGAATACGCCAAGGAGAACGGCGCCACCGAGGACAACCAGCCCTGGTACGACATCACCATGGAGGCAGGCTACGACCCCGCCACCGGCCGGTATGAGTACCCCTCCGACGACATGTCCACCAACTACACGCCCACCTATGCCCTGTTCCACAGCACCATCGGCTACACGGTGGAGTGCGGCGAAAACAACGAGGCCTCCGTCACCATGGGCAAATACGGCCTCATCGGCCACACCGCCTATGTGGCCGAGAACAAGAACGACCTGTATCTGAACCAGCTGGAGTTCTTCCGCCGGGCCCTGAACAACGAGGAGTCCCCGGAGACGGAGAAGTGGTTCGTCACCCAGGACAACCAGGTGGAGGAGAACTTCCGGGAAAAGGACGAATACGGCAAGTTCTATCCCGAGTATTACGTGATTCCCACCGATGCCGCCTCCCAGCGGGACATCGCCGACGCCTATTTCATGCAGGAGTATTTCATCCGCAACGGCGTGCAGGTGGAGAAGCTCACCCAGGACGTGACGGTAAACGGCGTGACCTACAAGGCCGGGGCCTTTGTCATCGACATGCACCAGATCAGCCGCAGCTTCGCCAATGCCGTGCTCTATAAGGGCAAGATCGTGAAGAACTGGACGGGCCTGTTCAGCGAGTCCGTCACCAACTTCCCGGAGCTGCGGGGCTTCGACTGCACCCCCATCACCCAGCCCGGCGTGTTCGAGGGTAAGACCGTCGACGCCAACACGGTGGAGTGCGGCACCGCCTGGGTCACCACCTACGGCACCAAGGCCACCGTCATCAGCAACAACGGCCTCGACGCCGTCAACGCCGTCAACGACCTGCTGGCCAAGGGCGTCACCGTGGGCTTCATCACCGAGGCCGGCGACCACTACAGCAAGGGCGATTTCGTCATCGACCACAAGGACGCCGCCCAGATCAGCGACCAGTATGTCATCGAGATCACCCATGTGGCCGACGTGCCCCAGGCCAGGGTCATTACCGAGCCCAAGGTCTATGTGGACAACGACAGCTTCGACCGCTTCGCCTTCACCCGGCAGATGAACTTCAAAACCGTGGCCGATGTGTCCCAGGCCAACGTGGTGTTCTCCAGCAACGAGCCCGAGGAGGACGTGAAGGCCGCCGTGGCCAACGGTCTGCCCTTTGTGGGGGCCAGCGTCAACATCCTGGAGTATGCCAAGGCCACCATCCCCGGCTTCGACTTCAAGATCCAGTGGATCATTGAGGAGGGCATGTACGGCCCCGAGGAGGTCTATAACGACTACGAGGCGCTGTTCAACGTGGAATACGGCGACAGCCTCATCACCGCCAGCTACGCCGCCGACGGAGACTTCACCACTTATACCAAGGGCGGCTCCATTATCTCCGCTTATCCCCAGGAGGCCACCGTCCTCATGCGGGCCGGCAGCCAGGACGACTTCTATAAGGCCGGCTGGTGGAACGGCATCGACGATCCCGACGGCGGCCTGAAGGGCCAGGTGGTTGCCATCGACTATCAGTCCGGCGGACTGGACATGACGGTGTTCTGCACCAGCATCACCAACAAGGCCCACCAGACCGACGATTACCGTCTGGCCACCAACGCCATCTACAGCAAGCTCCTGGGCGCCGACTTCACGGTGTCGGACGCCGGACAGGATGAGCCCGTCCCCGAGCCCGTGCCCGAGCCCAGCAGCCCCCGCACCGGCGACGACATGAACGTTGTGGCGTGGACCGCCGCAGCGGTTCTGTCCATGGGCATGGCCGCGGTGTTCACCACCCGGAAAAAGGCCCGCTGACAGCCGCAGCACCCAGCGCAGGAACCCATAAAACAGCATCCCCCGGCGCATCGCGCCGGGGGATGCCCCTTTTCCCGTTATTCCTCTGATTTCGGTCCCTTCAGCCGGTCCAGCAGACGGCGAAGGGGACTTTTCTTGTCCACCGGTTTGTCCTCCGGCTGGGGCTCCGGCGGGGCGGCCAGCGCGGCCCGGACCCGGTCCAGGGCTTCCTTTGCCCCGGACACTCCGGCCCTTGTCCCGGCCTCATACAGCTCCTCCGCCCGGCGGAGGTCCCGCTCCACCCCCAGGCCCCGCTCATACAGCCGCCCCAGGCGGCATCGGGCCAGGTCGCTGCCCTGCTCCGCCGCCCGGCGGTACAGGTTGGCAGCAATGGCGGGGTCCTTCTCCGTTCCCACGCCGGTCTCGTAGCAGATGCCCAGCCGGAGCATGGCCTCCGGGTGGCCCTGCAGGGCGGCCCGGTGATACATGTACGCGGCGTACCGGGGCTTTTTCTCCACCCCGTCGCCGGTTTCGTAGCACACCCCCAGCAGATACTGGGCCCGGGGCATTCCCACGGCGGCAGGCTTTTGCAGCAGGCGGGCGGCCTCCCGGTGGGACTCCGGGTCCTTTCTCCGCCGCAGCAGCCCCGCCAGGCAGTACTGGCCCTCCAGCTCACCCAGCGCCATGGCCCGGCGATAGAGGTCCTCGGCCCGCTGCACATCCTGCTCCACGCCGTGGCCGGTTTCATAGCACACCCCCAGCCGGGTCATGGCCCGGGGATGCTCGCGCTCCGCTCCCCGGCGGAAATATTCCGCCGCCCGGTCATAGTCCTTCTCGGCGCCGTGGCCGAAGTAATAGCACATGCCCGTCTGGCAGAGGGCCTCGGTATAGTCCCCCTGGGCGGCAGCCAGGAAGCAGCGGAAGGCCTCCTGGGCGTTCTGCTCCACCCCGGTGCCCTGGTCATAGCTCAGGCCCAGAAAGTGCCAGGCCCGGGGATAGCCCCCCTCCGCCGCCTGGCGGAACAGCCGGACGGCCTCCCGGTCGTCCTGGTCCACCCCCTTGCCCTGGTGATGCAGCACCCCCAGGGCGCACTGAGCGTCGGGGTATCCGGCCCCGGCGGCCTCCCGGTACAGGGCCAGAGCCCGGGACACGTCCTGCTCCACGCCGTCGCCGAACTCGCAGCACACCCCCAGCAGATACTGGGCCCGGGGCAGCCGCTGCTCCGCCGCCTGGGCAAAGCAATAGGCGGCCTTTTTCAGGTCCTTCTCCACCCCCTGGCCGAAAAAATACATCACGCCCAGGTTGCACCGGCCCATGGGATAGCCCCCCTCCGCCGCCCGGCGGTACAGCTCCACGGCCTTTTCCAGGTTCTTTTCCACCCCCTGGCCGCTTTCATAGCACACGCCCAGGTTGCACAGAGCCGGGGCGTAGTCCCCGGCGGCGGATTCCTGATACAGGCGGCAGGCCCGGTCCTCGTCCCGCTCCACGCCGAAGCCGTTGTCGTAGCACACCCCCAGCCAGTAAAGGCCCGCCGGGTCGTCCGGGGCCGTCTGGGAAAACCACCGGAAGGCCTTTCCCGGGTCCTTGGCCGCGCCGCCAATGCCGTACAGGCAGTTCATGCCCATCTGCACCACGGCGTTGGCGTCGCCGTCCTCCGCCGCCTGGCGGCAGTCCTCCAGGGCCTGACGGCGGCGGTCCGCCAGCTTCAGAAGCTCCGGGGAAAAGACCACGACCTGGGGGTCCTGGGGATTCTGGGGTTCGCGCTGAAATGGCTCGTGGTCCGTCATTTTATCGCTCCTTATCGAATGATTGATTTATCGGAAGGACAGCAGCTCCTCCGTCTCCTTGCGGCCGGGGCCGTTTTTCCACTGCTCGGGATAGCCCATGGCGATGAGGCAGGCGGGGCGCAGGCCCTCCAGCTCCAGCAGACGCCCGGCGGCGTCGGCGTCGAATATGCCCAGGATGCAGGTGCCGATGCCCAGGTCCCGGGCTGCCAGACAGAAGGTCTGGGCGGCGATCCCGGCGTCGAACATCTCCCACCCGGCGGCCTGGCTCTCCGTCAGCGGGGCGTCCCCCTGGCCGGACAGGCCCGGCACATAGGCGATCACCGCCAGGGCGGCGGCCCGGTTGATGGTCTTGGTGTTGAAGCCCTGGCCGGGGATGCACTCCCGGGCCATCCGCTCCTTCAGCGCCGGGTCATCAATGACGATATATCGCACGGGCTGGGTGTTCTTCCAGCTGGGGGAAAACCGGGCCAGGTCCACCACCCGGCGGATGTCCTCCCGGGGGATGGGGGTTTCCTGAAAACGGCGGCAGCTGACCCGCTGCCGGATGCATTCTGCGGTGGTCATGGGATGATACGCTCCTTTTGGTAATAGTATTTTTTATTGTAGCACAAATTTTTCTCTCCGTAAAGGGCGGCGGGGCCGTACTTGTAAAATCCGGGAAAATGTGATACAATGCGAGATATTATCGGGACAAAGCCGGGAAATGGGGGGACAAAAAATGGGTCTGCACGACGGGCACCGCCAGCGCATGCGCCAGCAGTTTTTATCCCACGGACCCCAGAGCATGGCCGACCATGAGCTGCTGGAGCTGGCCCTGTTTTACGCCATCCCCCGCCGGGACACCAACGAGACCGCCCACCGGCTGCTGGAGCAGTTCGGCTCCCTGGACCGGGTGCTGACCGCCCCGGAGCAGGAGCTGGAGCAGGTGGAGGGCGTGGGGCAGAACGCGGCGGTGCTGCTGCGGCTGATAGGCGCCATGGGGGACCGGGCCAGGCAGCCGGGCCGGGAGGAGAAGATCGTGGCCTCCGTGGACCAGGCCGGGGCCTATTTCCTGCGGCTGCTGGACGGGCAGCGGACGGAGCAGCTGTATCAGCTGTGCGTGGACGGCAAGGGAAAGGTCCTATCCTGTCGGGTGCTGTCCCAGGGGCAGGCGGACATGACGGTGCTGAGCCTGCGGCAGGCGGTGGAAAACGCCCTGCTGTCCGGGGCCAGCGGCGTGTTCCTGGCCCACAACCACCCCAGCGGCGTGGCCCTGCCTTCCCGGGCGGATGTTCAGGCCACCGTCCAGGTCCGGGACGCCCTGAAGCGGCTGGATATCCGGCTCATCGACCACATTATTGTGGCCGATGGAGACTATGTTTCCATGGCCTCCAGCGGACTGCTGCGGTAGATTCCTGCCATTTTGGGCAAATTCACGAAGAAAATTGACAGAAAAGGGTAGAAATGCCGCAAAGAATCTGTTATAATAAGAGAATCTTATAATCTAATATGAGATATTACTTTTGCTTGTAAAAATGCGAATAAAAAAACAGGAGAAACCAATGGAAACACAGAAAAGACGGCGGGGCGACCGCCGTGACGGTCGGCTGCTGCGGGAACTGGATTCCCTGCACTTCATCACCGGCATTATCTATCCCAACCGCTGCGACAACGAGGCATACATCTCCGAGCGCATCGACCTGACCCCGGTGAAGGCCTATATGGCCCGCCGGAACGAGACGGAGAAGGACTTCCCCTATACCTATTTCCACCTGGTGCTGACGGCACTGGTGAAAACCATCACCCTGCGGCCCAAGATGAACCGCTTCATCGTCAACGGCAACTTCTTCCAGCGCAATGAGGTGACGGCGTCCTTCGTGGTGAAAAAGCAGTTTTCCGACAAGGGGGCCGAGGCCCTGGCCATGCTGCACACCACCGGCGACGACACCATCGACACCGTCCATGAATACATCCGCCAGCAGGTGACGGAGTGCCGCTCCGACAAGGTGGACAGCACCACCGGCGAGATGGACATCCTCAACAAACTGCCCCGGTGGCTGGGCAAGGCGGCGGTACGGTTCATCATGTGGCTGGACAAGCACGGCTGGGTCCCCGACAGCATGACCTGCAACGACCCCTACTACAGCTCCGTGGTGCTGTCGAACCTGGGCTCCATCAAGCTCAAGTGCGGCTATCACCACCTGACCAACTGGGGCACCTGCTCCGTGTTCTGCATCATCGGCGAGAAGAAGATGAGTCCCTTTTACGACGCCGACGGCAATGTGACCATGCGGGAGACCCTGGATCTGGGTCTGACCATCGACGAGCGCCTGGCCGACGGTTATTATTACTCCAAGTCCATCCGGCTGCTGAAGTATCTGCTGGAGCACCCGGAGGAGCTGGAGAAGCCCTTGAAGGAGGAAGTATCTTATGAGTAAAGCCGCTCAGGTAAAAGCGCCCTGGCTCAACAGCAGGGACCCCGGGGTGCCCGCTACCCTGACGTATTCGGAGCTGTCCATGTGCGGCCGGGTGGAGGAGATGGTGCGCCGCTATCCCGACTACATCGCCTATGAGTTCATGGGCAAGTGCACCACCTATGCCGACATGTGGAAGAAGATCAACGCCTGCGCCAAGAGCCTGAAGGCCATCGGCATCCGGGAGGGCGACAAGGTCACCATCTGCATGCCTAACGCACCCCAGACCCTGTGCATGTTCTACGCCGTGAATATGGTGGGCGCCATCGCCAACATGGTGCACCCCCTGTCCGCCGAAAGCGAGATCGCCTTCTATCTGCGGGATTCCGGCTCCGTGGCGGCCATCACCCTGGACCAGTTTTATCCCAAGTTTGAAAGCGTCCGCAAGGCCGTGGACCTGCCGTGCCTGATCGTCACCTCCGTGGCCGACGAGCTCAAGCCCCTGCTGAAGGTGGGCTATAAGCTCACCGAGGGCCGCAAGAACCCCAAGATCCCCGCCGGCCGGGCAGGCGTTCTGTCCTGGAAGGAGTTCCTGCGCCGGGGCGAATATGTGGAGATCTATCAGGTCCGCCGCAAGGCCGAGGACCCCGCCGCCATCCTGTATTCCGGCGGCACCACCGGCGTGACCAAGGGCATCCTGCTGTCCAACCGCAACTTCAACGCCCTGGCCGCCCAGATCATCGCCACCAACCCCTTCTTCCGGCCCGGCCACAAGATGCTGGCCATTATGCCCATGTTCCACGGCTTCGGCCTGGGCGTGTCCATCCATTCCATGGTGGCCAACGGCGGCCACTGCATCCTGATCCCCCGCTTCACGGCCCAGAGCTATGCCGAGCTCATCAAGAAGCACAAGCCCAATCTCATTGCCGGCGTTCCCTCCCTGTTCGAGGCCCTGCTGCGGGTGAAGGAGATCGAGGGGGCGGACCTGAGCTGCCTGCTGGGCGTGTTCTCCGGCGGCGACAGCCTGTCCGTGGAGCTGAAGAAGCGGTTCGACGCCTTCCTGAAGGAGCACGGCGCATCCATCACCGTCCGGGAGGGCTACGGCACCACCGAGTGCGTCACCGCCAGCTGCCTGACCCCCATCCACAAGCAGAAGGAGGGCTCCATCGGCATCCCCTTCCCGGATACCTATTATAAGATCGTCAAGCCCGGCACCCAGGAGGAGGTCCCCTACGGCGAGGAGGGCGAGATCTGCCTGACCGGCCCCACCATGATGCTGGAGTATGTCAACCACCCCGAGGAGACGGCCCAGACCAAGCAGACCCACGCCGACGGCCTGACCTGGGTCCACACCGGCGACCTGGGCATGATGGACGAGGAGGGCTTCATCTATTTCCGCCAGCGCATCAAGCGCATGATCGTCACCAACGGCTACAACGTGTATCCCTCCCAGCTGGAGAACATTCTGGACGGCCACGAGTACGTCCACCTGAGCTGCGTCATCGGCGTCAAGGACCCCATCAAGATGCAGCGGGTCAAGGCATTCGTGGTGCTCAAGCCCGGCTATGTGCCCACGGAGGCCTGCAAGCAGGAGCTGATGGACTACTGCCGCAAGCACATCGCCAAGTATGCCATGCCCTCGGACATCGAGTTCCGGGAGGAACTGCCCAAGACCCTGGTGGGCAAGGTGGCCTATCGGGTGCTGGAGGAGGAAGAAAACGCCAAGCTGGACGCCAAGGCCGCCGAAAATGCCAAGATCGACGCCCAGCGCCGCCAGCTGGAGGAGGAGCGCAAGGCCGCCGTTCAGGAGCGCAAGGCCAAGAAGGCCGCCGAGGCCAAGGAAGCCAAAGAGGCCAAGGAGGCCGCCAAGGAAGCGGCCAAAGAAGCCGAGACCCCCAAGGAATAAAGCAAGGAGGCTTGTCAATGGACAGGGAAATGAGACGGCAATACACGGTGTTGGTGGACTTCCTGGGCCACATTCTGGGCCCGGACTATGAGGTGGCCCTTCACGAGCTGAAGGACGACTCCAACGAGATCATCGCCATTGCCAACGGCGAGCTGACCGGCCGCCACCTGGGCTCCCCCCTGAGCAACAAAATGCTGGAGTATCTCACCAGCCACCTGTACGAGACCCAGGACTATGTGCTGCGGTTCGAGTCCACCGCCATCACCGGCAAGAAGATGTGCTCCAACTCCCTGTTCATCAAGGGGCCCCACAACGAGCTGGCGGGCCTGCTGTGCATCAACTTCGACAGCAGCCGCTATCAGGAGCTGTCGGCCCGGGTCATGGACCTGTGCAGCAATATGCTGACGCCGGGGGTGCAGAGCGGCACCCGCCTGATCGTGGAGGACGACACCGACCCTACCGCCGAGCCACCGGAAAAGACCTATCCCACCTCCATCGCCGGGGCCACCGCCAGCATCGTGTCCGAGGTGGTGTCCAGCTATCCCGTGCCGGTGGAGCGTCTGACCCAGGACGAGAAGATGGAGATCATGGCGGCCCTGAACCGCAAGGGCGTGTTCCTGCTGAAGGGCTCCGTCAGCTATGTGGCCAAGGAGCTGCACAGCTCCGAGGCCAGCATCTACCGCTATCTGGGAAAGCTCAACAACCGTACATAAGCACGCAAATCCCCCTTCGGAAAGGTTCTCCGAAGGGGGATTTATTTGTCAAAAAACCGGGGGCGGACTTTCGTCCGCCCCCGGGGAGATATATAAGAATCAGTCCTGGGTCTCGATGAGGCCGTAGCCGCCGTTGTTGCGGCGGTACACCACGCACACGGCGGAGGTGTCCATGTTGCGGAACACATAGAAGGTGTGGTCCAGCAGGTTCATCTGGAGAATGGCCTCCTCGGTGGTCATGGGCTTCACGGCGAAGCGCTTGGTGCGCACCACGTCGAACTCCGGCTCCTCCACCACGTCGAACTCGGCGGGGATGTTGGAGGTCAGGGCGTCGGGCCGCAGGTTCCGGGCCAGACGGGTCTTGTTCTTGCGGATGCGGCGCTCGATAAAGGCCACGGCCTCGTTGATGGCGCCCCGCATGTCGCCGTCGGGGTCCTCCTCCTGGGCGCGGAACAGGGTGCCGTTGGCAGTGCGGATGGTCAGTTCCACCACGCAGCGGTTCTTTTTCTCCACGGCGAAGGTCACAAATGCGTCCGCTTCCTCCGGGAAATACCGATCCAGCTTGCTGATCTTCTTTTCGGCATATTCCTTGATGGAGTCATTCAGAGCGATCTTCTTGCAGGTAAATGTGAACTTCATAGTTGGTTGCTCCTTTCGCAGGTATCCCTTTCGGGGCAAGGGTCGGGGAGATGGTTCCCTTTATCCTTGGACGTATTATAACATATTGCCGGGCGCTTGAAAAGTAGCCCCGTGCATTTTTGGCAGTTATTCACAAAAAATTAAGATTTTCTTGTCATTCGACGGCATATGACAAAGGTTCCTATTTACACGGCGGCCAGAATGGCGTATCATAAGCATCGGAAGCTTTCCAATATCCCACCCGCTTGGGCCGCCCTGCAAGCAGGGCGGCTCCTTTTTTTCGCAGGCCCTTGACAAACCGGGAGGCTGGGGTATCATGGGCTGTGAGAAAAGCAGCCGGCAGGGAGGAAACCATTATGCGCGGTAAGAAAATGTCCCAGGCCATGGCCTTCATCGTGCTGTTCGGCATCGTCAGCCTGTTTTCGGACATGACCCACGAGGGCGCGTCCAGCATCCGGGGCGCGTATCTGGCCCTGCTGGGGGCCTCCGCCGGGACCATCGGGTTCATTTCGGGCCTGGGGGAGCTGGTGGGCTACTCCATGCGGTATGTGTTCGGCAAGCTGACGGATAAGAGCAAGCACTACTGGCCCTTGACCATCGCCGGGTATGTGCTGGACGTTCTGGCGGTCCCGGCCCTGGCCCTGGTGGGAGACCACGGCTGGATCTGGGCCTGCGCCCTGCTGGTGATCCAGCGCATGGGTAAGGCCATCAAAAAGCCCGCCAAGGACACCATCATGTCCTTTGCCGCCTCCCAGGAGGGGGTGGGCAAGAGCTTCGGCATCCAGGAGGTGCTGGACCAGATCGGCGCGTTCCTGGGGCCGGTGCTGCTGTATGTGGTGATGCTGCTGAAAACCGACGGCACCACCTTCCAGGTGTATGCCACGTGCTTTGCGGTGCTGGCCATCCCCGGGGCCATCACGCTGATCCTGCTGCTGGTGACCCGGCGGAAGTTCCCCAACCCGGAGCACTTCGAGCCGGAGCCCAAGGAGTATGTCCCCTTCCACATGAAAAAGGAGTTCATCCTGTATATCGCCGGCATCAGCCTGTTTGCCTTTGGCTTTATCGACTATTCCATCATCATCATGCATGTCTCCCGGACCTTCACCGGTGTGGCGGCGGGCCTGCAGGAAACGGGAAGTCTGATCTCCAGCGGAACGCTGCCGCTGCTGTATGCCGGAGCCATGCTGGTGGACGCGGTGGCGGCCCTGTTCTTCGGGCTGCTGTATGACAAGAAGGGGGTCCGGGCCCTGGTGTGGAGCACGGTGCTGTCGGCGCCCTTCGCCATCTTCGTGTTCGCCGGGCACTCGGTGGCCTCCCTGCTGGTGGGCATCGCCCTGTGGGGCGTGGGCATGGGCGCCCAGGAGTCCATCCTGAAGGCGGCGGTCAGCTCCATGGTGCCCAAGGCCAGCCGGGCCACGGGCTACGGCGTGTTCGAGTGCGCCTTCGGCGTGTTCTGGTTTTTGGGCAGCTGGCTGCTGGGGGTGCTGTACGACGTCAGCATCCCGGCCATGATCGCCGTGTCCGTGGCGGCCCAGCTGGCGGCCATCCCCCTGTACATCGCCTCCTCCCGGCGGATCAAAGCCAACCCATGAGCTTCACAAAGCTCCACAGCAGCTTGCAGCCATAGAAGATGATGACCCCGCCGCAGACCTTGTTGATGACGTTGAGGATCTTTTCGTTGAAGCGGCTGCCCAGCAGGGACACCACCGTGGACAGGGTCAGAAACCACAGGGCGGAGGCGCTGCCGAAGCCGCAGATAAACGGCAGGTCGCCGCCCTCCGGCAGGCTGGCCCGGAAGGCTCCCAGCATCATGGTGCCGTCGATGAGGGCCTGGGGATTGATCCAGGTGACCACAAAGGCGGAGGAGATCAGCTTCCAGATGGGGACGTTGACGTCCCGGCCGCCCTCCAGGGAGGCCCTGGACCGCAGAAGGCCAATGCCGATCCAGATGACGATGAGACTGCCGATGCCCAGGATGACCTTCTGCAGCCAGGGCAGGGCCTGCATCAGCGCCCCGGCCCCCAGGAAGCACGACACCCCCAGAGACACGTCCCACAGGATGACGATCAGGGCGGTGAGATACACCCGGCTGCGCCGCTGGGTCAGGGCGCTGTTGATGACGAACAGATTCTGCAGCCCGATGGGGGCCACATACGCCAGGCCCATGGTGAGGCCCTGAAGATATATACGCATTTGCTATTTACTCCTTTTTTCTTATCTGCTATAATCGTATCATAATCCCGGGAAAAAGCAAGAGCGCAGAAAATTATGAGCAGGTCAGGAGGAGCTTACCATGTCCCATTACGACTGCCCCTGTATGGAAAAATGTCCCCTGCACTGGGCCATGAGCCGCATCGGCGGCAAGTGGAAGGTGCAGATCCTCTGCTCCGTGGCCAACGCCGGGACCATCCGCTACAACGCCCTGCGGGCCAAGCTGGACGGCATCAGCAACACGGTGCTCTCGGCGGCCCTGCGGGAGCTGGAGGGGGACGGCCTGGTGCGGCGGCAGGCCTATCCGGAGGTGCCGGTGCGGGTGGAGTACAGCGCCACGGAGCGCTGCATACGCCTGCTGCCGGTGCTGGAGAGTCTGTCCGACTGGGCCGAGGCGGAGATGGACGGCCCGGAAGAAAAATTCCCGGAATAGGGGGAATTTTTGAAAAAAAGTGTTGACAACATGGGCGGCGCTGTGGTATATTAATTCTTGCCTGTCGGGGAGACGACATGGCGGCGTAGCTCAGTTGGCTAGAGCATGCGGTTCATACCCGCAGTGTCACCGGTTCGAATCCAGTCGCCGCTACCATCGACCGGTGAGACGCGGGAGCGTCTCGCCGGTCACCCCCTCAGCAAACAAAGACGGCCCGTTGGTCAAGTGGTTAAGACACGGCCCTTTCACGGCTGTAACATGGGTTCGAGTCCCGTACGGGTCACCACTTCGGCAATCCGTAAACGGGATTGCCGAATAAACGGAGGCTTAGCTCAGCTGGTTAGAGCGCCTGCTTCACACGCAGGAGGTCACTGGTTCGAGTCCAGCAGTCTCCACCAAGAGAAAACCTTGGAATCACAATGGTTCCGAGGTTTTTTCTTTGCCTTTTTCTGGAAGAAAAGAGCCTCTCTGCTTGCGGTATTTTGGGGTGTTTTCGGGTAATTTCAGGGCTTCTTGTTGCAAAAGTGTTGCAAATTTTTTCGGGCCTCTATCCGTTGTGCCACAAGGGTTTGCGGCTTTTTAGGCAGGGCCGTTTGTTGCAAACTTTTTCAGACGGCTTCCTTGCAGAATGCCCGCCGGACCTTCTCCGCAGTTTGCTGCTCCCGATTTTTACGATCATAGTGAGTATAAACACTCAGCGTCATGTCCATCGTGCTGTGTCCAGCCAAATACTGGATCTCCTTTACGTCCAATCCAGCTTCAAAAAGACGGGTGATGTAAGTGTGGCGGAGAATATGGGCAGTTATATGGGTTTCCGGCAGCTCGCGCTCAATGAGCTTCCACATACTACGGAAGGCGGACAGCGTCATCACTTTTTTGCTTTTCAGAGACAAAACAAATTTTGAGGAACTGCGGCCTCTTTGCTTGAGTAGCCATGCTTCGACCTCATCTGACATAGGAATATCCCGTCTGCCAGCTTTGGTTTTCAGAAGTTCACTGACGGTTGTTTTGTAGCGGCCCAATACGGCGTTATGGCGAACGCAGATCATTCTTCTCTCGAAATCAATATCGCTCCATTGCAGACCGACGATCTCACCTCGACGCATTCCGGCTTGGAGTGCAATCAGGAGAAATGTATAGGCCCGCTCATTTTTGACCCGCTGGAGGAGCAAGTCACTTTCCTGCGGAGTCAATGCGACTTTTTCGGCGGTCCTTTTTCCACTTGGCTTCAGCATGCTGCTGACTGGAGATTTTGCAACCAAGCCATTTTCCTGTGCCGCCTTAAAAATACTTCTCAGCGCAATCAGCACCTTTGACTGGAGAGAGTTGCTTTTGTCAGAAAGGGCTGCCATGATGGATTGAATCTGCATGGGAGAGATGTCCCGCAGACGATAGCCACCGATATACGGAAGTATGTGCTGGTTCATAACATACTTGATGGCATTTTGGCTGTTTTCCCGGAGGTACGGCTTTTTATAGATGTCATACCACATCTGGGCAAAATGTCCGAAGGTCTCCTCACTGCAAATATCCACTCCGGCATTGACCATGATCTGTGCCTTTAACACCTTTTCTTCCAGTTCCTTCTGGTCTTTCCCGCGGATGTATTTTCGCGTTCCATCTGGAAGTTGAATTGCTTTTGTCAGGTAAGTATATTTTTTCTTTGCTTTTGTTGCCATGTGGCGTTCTCCTTTCAATAACGCCTTGTGATACATAACCGCATTATATCGTTGAACACGGTGTAACACAAGAAATTATTTTAAATGCATATGGCAAAAAACAAGGGGTCACACAGCGCAACTTGAACGCTATCGAATCGCCCAACGTCTGCCGCCGCTGTTCAGCGGCGGCGTTTCTGTATTTTTGGAAAGGCTGCCGGCGAGGTAAATCTCCAGGGCTTCAATGGCCACGAGATATTTTTTACCCACGCGGGCGCAGGGTACGACGCCATTTCTGAGCAGCGTGCGGATGGCTGTTTCCGTGAGGCAGGTGTTGGGGTCTCTCTCCTTGAAATAGGCTGCCGCCTCACGAATCGTTCTGGTTCGGATCATGGTACTCCCTCCTGCAAATATTCAGTATTATAGGGCAGAAAAAGCAAGCACCCCCGGTCGGGGGTGCCTGCTCTTTCTTGACAGTTTCAATCATACCATGACTATGGGGGAAGTTACAAGAGCCTTATACTGGGAAAACCGAGGGAACTTTGTGGGAAAAACGGGGAAGATCAATCAGATTACTCCTGCGGCAAACGCATACATGGCAGCAAGTTCTTCAATCGCATGGTTCCGAATAGCACGAACGGTTTTTGTGCTATACCCCATTTCCTTGCAGATCTCCGGCAGCGATTGACTATCAAAGAAGATCCTCCGAATAACCTCGGTCTGCCGCGGATCCAAAAGTGCCACATAGTGCTCCAGACGGTTGATCTCCTGCTCCAGCGGCACAAGGCGGCTGACCAGATCATGTGTCAAAGAGGCATTTGCCTCATCCGCCGCACTCTGGAAGTTCATGGCGATGTAAAGCGTCTTGTTGGACACACTGCCGGAGGGCCGGCCCTCGCCATCACCCTTGGCGAAGTTCATGGCCTCGATCATTTCATCCGGCGTCACTCTGGTCGGATGCTCCAACTCATAGCGAAGCTGTTCAATCTTGCGCTTGGTGGTGCGGTAGTTTTGCAGAAGAGAAGTGACGTGGTCTGTATAGTTGTTCATAATATCCTCCGTAAATTGGTTTTGTCAGAATCGAATCGCGTACAGAGGATGGAGGATTGCGGCAATGGTAGCTAGGCAATGGCAAAAAGTAACACGAACCGCATACTTGTCCTTGATTTCTGCTTTCACAACGAATATATAGGATTTATGTCAAAAGCTGCTGCATAATGACATAAAAGAAACAACAAGGAGCCCCCTCTCGGTTGAGGGACTCCTTGCTGTTTGTACTGGTTTTCGTATTACGCCGCCCGCTGCGATCTGATTGTCTGGGCGCGGAAAGACAGCTCCTGTGATAAGAGCTTCAGGGTGGCGAAATCATCGTCCAGCCCATCCAGCTCACGGCGCAGCACGTCTTCATAGTGCTGCTTCTTTCCCTCCAAACTCTGGATCTTCAGCACCCAACGGTCCATGACGCTGGGGCTCTGGCAGCCGCTCTTGATGAAATAGTCGGCGCGTTCCTGATACTCGGAGATCTCTTTCTTGACGGCGGAATAGAACTCCTCCGTCATTTTCTGACGCTGCTTTGCGTCGTCGATGATGTAGATGGAGTTCGCCATCAGGTGCGTCTGGTTGCGGCTGAGCCGGCTAAGCTCGGCGACGAAGTCCTCGAAAATATCCACCTTCTCCATATTATGCCGCGGCACAAAGTAGAGATGTCCGTTGACACTGAGCTTGGTGGATTCCAGTATACGGAGAAAATTCACACAGATGGTCTCCACCTGTCTTCGGTTGGCGCAGCGCTGGTACAGCTCAAACAGCTCCTCCGCCCTACGGCAGTAGGCCATGGCATCGATCTGGCTGTCATAGGCCAGATTGTCGTAGCTGAAAATCTGGCTGTCCTTATCGTAGCTGATGTTGGCCAGCTTCTCATATTGGTTGGTTTCCTGGTGCATGGTCTCCTTTACCAGTTCACGGGAAATAACACTGTCGGAAATACGCCGGTTATCCCGGCAATAGATCTGATAGATGTGACGCTCACCGTACTCTTCGCTGATGATCCTGTCCCGCACATCGCCGGTGGCGCTGCGGAAAGCGTCGGACACCGACAGGCGGTTGCCGCCTGCGTAGGGGATGTTCATGTCTACACAAAGCTGGCGCAGATCATCCTTATCCACTAAAACACTGGGCAGAGAGAAATACAGCAGCTTTCCCAGCATATTCTGACTATCGCCGGATGCGGCGGCAGTCATGTCTGCAAATTTAAGTTCTGTCATATAGCATGTCCTCCTCATTGTGCCGCGGCGCGGCTAAGATAGTAGTCGTCGATCCCCTTATACGCCGGATTCCAGACGTATTTGGAGTACCGTATGCCACGGATGCCCTGCACTTCCTGACGGATGGCCAGTATGGCGCGCCGCACCTGCGGATTGCTCATCTGATCCATGTCCATTGCCTCCACCACCTCGGTCACGCCAAGGCTTATCAGCGTATCTTTCAGCCCGTGGAGGGCAAAGACACCGCCGATGCAGACGAACAGGGCATCGTTGTCCAGATAGCTGGCTACGTCGCCTTTCAGCGGCCCCTCCGTAATATAGGCGCGTTTACTGGCGGTGTTGCCGGTGACGTGCGTCCATGAATAGCTGCGTGTCCCGTTGGGGGCATTGCGGCTGGAGAGCCAGCGGTACTTCCGACCCGGCTCCCCTTCGTCGAGACGTATCTTCATCCCCTGTATCAGACCGTCCTTATCACGGACAGGGATCAGGAAACCGTTGGGTCCGGCCAGCGTCCACTCCCCATAGCTGGTACGGAAGCCGGGAATGCCTTGCAGGTCATGCCCGGTACTCCGCAGCAGCGAGGCCAGCAGCTTTCGGCCTTCCGGCGTCTGCGGCATACTGCGATATTGGTTTTGGTCGATGCGGTCATCGGAAAGGCCGCGTTCACGTAGGTTTTCCCGATGTTCTGCCGAAAGCGTCAGAAGTGAGAGCATATCCGTATATACCTCATGCCGCTGTGCCAATGGTTTTGGCTGCGGCTCTGTATTTTGGGAGCTGGGCTGTTGGGGCATGGGGTACACGTTGCCGCCCCGGCTCAGCTCCATATATGCCTCTTTGTTGGTCAGACCGTGCAGCCGGGCATACAGTGAAACGCTGTTGCCGGACGCGCCGCACAGGTTGCAGCGGTACTGGTCTGTATCTACATTGAGGCTCAGATGATATTTCCCCTTACCGTGGTCACCGCAGAAGGGGCAGCTTGCCTCGACCTCCCGACGCCGAAGCGTCGAGAGGTCAAGGACAAGCCCGCACCGTCTGGCCGTGTCTACGATGGGGATCTTTTCATAGGCACGAGCCAGAGGGCACACCTCCTTCCCGTGCCGCTTATGCGGCGGCAGGCATTGCGCTCAGGATCGGCTTCACCGGCCTGACGGACAGCTCCGCTTTGCTGACGCATTTTGCCATGATGACCTGTCCCGTGGGGCACACATTGGCGAGATCGTCCACCGACTCCATGTTATCCACGAACTGCGGATAGTTCCTGCCGGTGAGCCGCTTCATCAGCTCCGACACCTCCATGCCCGCCCGGATCTTCTCCGAGAGGGAGAGCCAGTCATAGCGCCGCCCGTTATAGGTGAACTTGAAGGCGTCCTTGACCTCGCCGGTGGATTTCACCACATCGTAGAGCGAGATCTCCACACGGTTCATTGTCAAGGCAGAGAAGGTCATCTCCGCCCGCTTGCTGATGTACTGCGCCAGATATTGCAGCTTCAGCTTACACTGTTCGATCTCCGTGCGGGCCGCTTTTAATTGGCTGTCCAGATCACCAGCTGCGGGCGTGGCTTTCTCAATGGCGGCGATGTCCGCACGAACCTGCTGCAATTCCTCACGGCAGGCAAACATACGGTCATATTCCTCCTGAGAGAGTGCGCCGAACTCCAGCTCTGCCGCCAGCGCCTGCATTCGCTCCTGAAGCTGCTGTGCCTCGGGACGGGTTGCATCCGGTTCAGCGGCTTCCTTTGCCTCCTGCAAGGTTTCTTCCAATTTGGCAATATCGTCCTTCTGAAATTGCAGGAACGTATCCCGCGCTTTTTTCTCAAGGGCTTGCAACTCCTCCAGCTTGGCACGCTCTGCCTGACCTGCCTCTACGATCTGCTTGATAGATGTCCGAAAAGCATTCTGCATCGCGGGCAGTTCGTCCGCCGTTACGGCGCGGCGGCAGGTGGGGCATTGATAGCCGGGCTTGAGCTGGCTGCACTGCTCCTTTTCCTGCTGATATTGGCTGCCCAACTGACGTATCCTGGCGTTGACCTGCGCGGTGGCCTCCGCATACTTAGGCGTGTAGACCGCTGCTTTTCGAGCGGTCAGCTCCTGCGTCAATGCAAGGATGCATTCATCCGAAGCTGCAGGTATTTGCCGTTGATTTGCCAAATCACTATAACGGGCACTGAGGTCTGTCAGTTCATCGTTCAGCGCGGCAATATCCACGCCGGCAAACTGCTTACTTTTCAGTGCCTGTTCCTCGTCCCGGAGGGCATTCTCCTTTTCCCGCAGCTCCCGCAGGGCGGTTTTGCTGTTCTGCTGCTGGGCGGTGGTCATATCCTGCTGCCCGGTGAGGTACAGGACGTTGTTTTCCAGCTCCCGAATGGTCTCCCGCAGCTTCCGGCTCTCCACCTCCGGCGAGAGCAGCGGCTCATCCCGCAGGGCTTCCACGGCGGGACCTACCATCTGCGCCAGAATGTCCTCCTTGGTGAGCGCAGGCAGGTACCGTTGGAGAAGGTTCTTGCCATCGTTGCCCAGTTCCTCAATAAAGTACAGCGGGTTGAAGATGGACAGGAACACGTCCCGCTCTCCGAAGAGATCGGTGAGATCCACCTGCCGCACCTCGCAGCCATCATAGGTGATGGTCATACGGTTGCTCTTACGGGCGCGGGACAGTTCATGGAGCGTCCCGTTTTCATCCACAAACCGCATGCGGATGAACAGTTCCGGATTATCCTCGCTGTGGAGCCGGTCAATGCGGTGCTCTCCGAAGAAGGGCAGACCGGTAACAGCAAAGGCAATGGCGTCCGCGATGCTGCTCTTGCCGCGTCCGTTGCCGCCCGTAATGACGGTGGGATCGCCAAAGGTCAGGTCGGTGGGCTGACTGTAGGACTTGAAGCCCTCCATGTGCAGTGCCGTGATCCGGAACGATTTGAGTTTTTCCATCAAAAGCTCTCCTTTCTCATGCGGCGTCCTTCTGCTGAATGACCTCAAAGCTGTCCAGCAGATAGAAAACCACATTGTCTTTTTTTACCATGCGTTTTTCCACATGGTATAGCTTCGCACCCTTTTGCAGCTCAGGGTGATTCCCCATGGCGTATGCGTAGCAGCGTTTGCCCTCCGGGGCTTCCAGAATGATCTGCACGGTCGTCCCCGCAGCCTTGGCCTCCAACACGGTGTACTCGCAGGCGGGAAACGGAACAACAGTCGTGTCCTCCTGTGGCTTTGGCGGGTCTTTCTGCGTCGTGGGCTTTGCTGTGGGGGCAGGAGCCTGTTCCTCCGCACGCAGGGCGGGGATCAGCAAGGATTGGATACCGCAGGCTTTCGCCGGCGTCAGGCCGAGACTTTTTAACGTCTCCAGATAACGGGCGTCCAGCTTACCGCGCTCTGTGGGCTTGATGATGAAGCTCTTGCCCTTCTTCTCCACATTGACCCAAACGGTGTCCATGCTATAGAGAACACGACCAATGCCCCACTGGTTGGCGGCACGCTTCATGGAGTCGGATAATCCGCCCTTGATGGGTTCGATGTCCGAGTCCTCGGCGCCGTCCCATTTGGTGACCCAGCCACGCTCCTCGAAATAGAGGGAGATGCCGCAAAGTTGTGACTCTCGTTTGCCTGTGCTGTGCCACGGCTTGAACTCATTATGCCAGCGGTCAGGGCCCATGACGTCATCCAGACGGTTCTGGATCGCACGGTTGGTCACATAGGGTACAGCGATGCCCTGCATCCGATCCTCATAGGCGATTTGCAGCCGCCATTCCAGATCCTCCGCCGCAAAGGGCGCGGCCAGCCGTGACAACAATTCTCTGGGATCGTTCATTTGCTACCTCCCATTGATGAAATCAGAAAGTGTTTTGCCGCTTTCTACCAACACATCCGTGTAATAGTAGGCGGGTTCCTTGTCCTTCAGGTGCTCCAGCAGTTCCCTGTGAGACATATGCAGCCTGTTATGGCTTTCCTTGAAAAAATCGTTGTTGTTGGGAATGCCCAGCAGAAAGCGTGGGAACTTCGACAACTGTGTCTGACTCTTGAAATGCGGCAGCACATTGTTGCCCACGCAGACACGCAGATCGTCATAAACATTGGAGAAGGGATAGTGATACATTTTCGTATCCCCCGTTGGCGGCTCATCTGCCACAATGCCCATAGAGCAATCTACCGCACGGCCATCCCGTAGGGTTCGTATGCCGAACACCATACGCGGGATAGGAAAATCCAGATACTCGGTATCGCCATAGAAGATGTCGGCTCGAAGCTCCGGATTCCAGAGTACAAAGTATTTGTCCTCGCCGCAGAAGCTGACCTGAAGGCAATTTGGCGGCAGCAATCCGCTCCGTAGGAAGTGTTCCTGGTCAAAGCTGCCATAGATGGTGTTGTAAAAATCCAGCGGCGATATTTCCTTATAGCTGACCACACCGTTTTTCTTGTGCTCCTCTACGATAAATCTGCCGCTTTCGGGCGAGACGCGCAAAAGGATCTCGCCACTGTAATCCCGGTTTACGGCTGTTTCCATACTTACGCAGCCACCTCCATTTCCTGCTCCGCAGCGGTCACCGCTGCCAGCTCTGCTTTCATGCGGTCGATCTCCGCGCCAATGTAGGTCATCAGGTCGATGATGGAATTGGCAAACTCAATGGGGTCATAGTAGTCAGGCGGCGGCCAAAGATAGATCACACACCCGGCCTCGCACGGCACGATTTTGAAATCGTACAGCACATTCCCCATAAACATCTCCACCGCGTCACGAAGCTTATTTCTCCCGGTACATTCGGTTGTTCTGAAGCGAAGGGTCTCTATCTGCGCGATAAGCGTCAAAAAATCATCCAGCTCCGACTCCATTAGAAGGTAACAGGTATATTCCTCCCCGTAGAAATCGTTTGGATCGTCTTCAGGCAGATAGTCCACGCAAATGTACTCCACAAGAAGCATCACGGATAACTCAAATATGTCCTCGGTGTCGATCTCGCCACAACGATAATCACGCACGAGGTCGGCGAGAATACTTTTATTTCTCTGCCAAATATATTTCAGTATCCGCAGAAATCCCAAGATCTGCCATTCATATTCATGATCATACATAGGCCACCTCAGAAAAACGTGCGTACACATTTTGACGCTGCGGCAGTATTTCTGACCTTGGCATTGAAACTTTCCGCCCAGTTGGCGTGTACCCGCTTCACTGCCTTTGGCATATTGGCCGGAAGGACGTGCTTCATCTCGAAAGCGGTAAGATCCAACTGCTCTAGATTGAAAGTCCCGTTCTCGGAGAGCTTGTCAAACACATGCTCTTTCAGATAAGGACTGAACTCCTGCTCCTCAAAGATGGGATAAATTTCCGGGGCGGCGATGGCTCTTTGGAAGAACAGCTCCGGAACAAACCGGATCGAAGAATCGGTCATTTGTCCTCAGCCCCCTCCGCATAGAGACGCACCAGGGAAATGGCGTATTGCTCCATGTTTTTTGCGATGTCCTCGGTCAGCTTGTCCGAGATGGTGGCCTGCTTGACCGCGGCAAAGTAAATGCCGGAATCGGGGAATACTTCCCCACAAGTCATGCCTACATGCCACGCGGCGTGTGCGACCGCAGCTTCCTCGCTGTTTTCCCTGGGACTCATCACAAGGCTGTGTATATTGCCATTGTCCACTTTCTGATCGACAGCCAGACTGTTCATAAGGCCGGAGAGATGGAACTCCATCGCCTCCTTCTGCATAGTTTTGCCATAGGAGAAGAAGTACAGAAACAGTGCCGGGTCTGTGCGTCCCAGCACTACGCCAAGCGGCGTGTAGGTGGCTTGACGCCATGCCTTTTGTGCCGGCTCAAAGCGGGCGTACAGCTTCCCAAGCATAGGGTTAAGCAGATGTGTCGTTTCCGCCCAGACCTGTGTGCGTACCGCGTCATCACTCCCCTGTAATTTATCCACAGAATGAACGATGGCTAATGTTGTTGATCTGCTCATAGTCAGTCCTCCTCATGTCAGCGCCTTGAAGCCGTGAGGCGTCAGGACGTTGAAGATCATTTTGTTGGTAATGGTTTCTTTGACCTCGCTGCCGATATGCTTACCATTGGCAGAGAATTTTTCGTCGGTTTCTCTGCGGATCACCTTGACGATGCGGCCCTTGATGATATGGGGCGAGTCACACTGGATCAGCCCGTTTATCATGCCGGAACCGCCGATCAATCCGATCTGGCTGATGGACAGAGGCAGAAGCGGGTGCTTGACGCCGCTATCCAGTTGACTGCGGGCCATGAGCTGCTGAAAGCTGTCACACCGGCGCAGCTGCTGCTCCAGTTCCTTCTGGTTGAACCGTTCGCCCTTGAATACCTTGACCTCGGTTTCTCTGGCAGGCAGCGCATAGCGCGGGCTGCTCAACTCGGTCAGCGCCGGTATCCGGTCAGGATAAGCGGCATACTGCTCCAGCCATTCAGTGTCCTGCGGCGTTGTCTCACGGCGTTTTCGTATGCCCATGACCACCACCTGCTTGAACTTTTTGAACTCTCCGTCTGTAAAACGCCAGACGGTAATATTCTCAAAATTATCGCAGAGGATACGGCAAATATCCGACGTCAGACGGTAGTAAGGGATCACATACAGCAGCAGACCGCCGTACAGCAGATGGGGGATGCTCTCGATGAGAAATCGCTTTTCGTGCCGTGCCTTGCTGCCGCTCTCGTTGAGCACGGAGAGGTACGGCGGGTTTAGGAACAGCAGGTGGAACGCCTCTCGGCTGATGTCGCTATGGAAGAAGCTGCCGAAGCCTACACGGTGCAGGCGGGTCTGCGCCTCCTCCGCACGGCTTTCATCCAGTTCCACCCCATAGGCATAGCAGTTGTTGCCCTGGGCGATCTGCCGCAGAGCCTTTCCGCAGCCGCAGCAGGGGTCAAAGACGTTGGTGGTCACCCCCTCCGGAAAGGAGATGCCTTGCAGCATCAGCGTGATGTTATCCGGATCGGTGGGATAGTACCCCAGCTTCACATTGTTCATGAGCCGCCCGATGGTGACCGCGTTGACGGTGTTTTTCTCCGGAAGCTGCTGCGCGAACCGGCAGACCGCGTCATATACCGGGCGGTAGCCGGTGCTCATCAGGTCGAAGCCCTTAAAGCCCCGCAGCAGCTGTCCCGCCATGGTTGCCAAAGCATAGCTCTCCAGCTCCATCAGCAGAGGCTGCGCGTCGGCCAACGCCTGTGTCAGATCATCGCGGACGCGGCGGAGTGCGTCATAGGTATCACGGGCGGCGGACAGATCCGTTTGCCGGTATTTTTCAATACGGGCGCGGAATACCACCATGGCCTGCATCGCTTGCGGGATCTGTTCACGCAGCTCGCCGATCCGTTCCAGCACATAGTAGCGTTGGCTCTGTAAATCTTCACTCACGGTATGTCACCTCGCCATCTGCATAATTTGCAGGAAAGGCAAGGAACTGATGCGTTCCTTGCCTTTCTCCCGTCGCTATATTTGTGACGGTGTATGGGTAGTGGTTCATGCGGCCTTTTGAGACGCAAAGGCTTCTGCCGCAAAGTCAAATACGGGCGCGTTTTCCTCCGGCGTACCGGGGACGAGCTTCAGCGTGTAGCCGCTCTCCCGTGCCAGCTTGAACATATTGACAAAGCGGGAGAGCTCTTCATCGAAGGGCTCCTTGGCAGCTTCCGCGGTCTTGCTCTCCTTTACGGGAGGTGCATCTTCGGTATCCGTCGTATCAGGGCGATACGATGCGTCCACCGCGTTGGCGTGGACAGGATACGCGAACAGGGACAGCCAGAAAGCACGCCACATGGACGCCAGCAGTGTTCCCAGGAGGGTGCGCTGCCGGGTGGGCAGGTTGATGATCTGCTTGGCCTTCACCTCGTCGATCTCACTGATGGTAACGGTCAGGCGGCCAGTCTCCACATATGCCGCGGAGCAGAAGCAGCTCACCACCGCGCTCTCGGAGGCGAACACCTCGGAGGACTCCACCACCTTGGCGATAAGTCGGCGGCATACGGTGCGGGCTGTCTCAATGCAGCGGATACGGATGATGTCCGCCTCCACGGTTCCGGCGTGGATCACGCCATCGCCGTCGATCTGCTTTGCGACTACGCCATAGGTCACTTCCAACGTACCCTCTACGATGAGATGATCCGTGGACAGTCTTTCATAGTGGACAGTTTCACCCTTGGGGATATAAATGGTTTTCATGTTCGTCGATTCCTTTCATTATTTGTTCATGCGGCGGCACGGTATCTGACGGGCAGTACCAGTGCCACATCATCTGTACCCTCTGCTGTGATGGTGACAGGCGAAACAGGACTGAGCACATGAAGGCGTACCTTCTCATGACCAGAAAACTGCTGTAAGGCGTCCCACATATAGGAGAGGTTAAAGGCAAACGCGACCTCGCTGCGGACGGGCAGCTCGATTGCCGCCCGATACCGCGCGGATGGTGTTTGCAGCGACAGACACCCGTTTTCAAAATAGACCACAGGTGTGGTTTTCGCAGGGGAAACACATTCCTTCAGATAGGTCAGCCTTTGCAGAAATTCCCTGCGGTCAACCACATAACTCTCCCGTTCGCTGCGGGGGATGGCAACCTCCGGCGTCAGTGTGTCGCAGGTTTCCAAACGGCGGACATAGGCGCAAAGCCCATCCGCCACGAAACGGACATACCGGGCGCCCACCTGAACGGACACGTTTTGATCGCCAAAGGCTTTCAAGATCCACATGGCGTCCGCGGGAACAACGAAGGTCTTATCCACGGTCATGGCATCGTTTGCGCAGACGGCCAGACGCTGGCCATCCACACAGTAGAGCTGCTGCCGGTAGAAGCGTACACCGCTCATCACGGGACGGCTGTCACTCCGCCGCTGGGCTGCATACTTGATGCGGCCAATACAGGTGAGTAGCTGTGCCGCGTTGGCAGTATACGCCTGTTCACAGGTAAACCGCGGCAGCTCCGGATAATCCTTCAGCGGGTATCCGGTAAACTCCGCACTTTTGTCGGCACAGGCCATGGTGATCTGCGGGGATGAAACTGCCGCGTCCGCGCAGGAAAATGTCAGCGGGCCGCGGAAGAACTTCCCTGCCTTCGCGATGGACTTTGTGCCGGAGAGGACAACGCCAAAGTCGTCCCCCTCTGCCGGAATCTCCGTCTGTACCCATAGCTCCAGATCTGTGGCGGTGATGGTACATACACCGTCACGAAATTGAATACTCGCTTCGCTCAGTGCGGGGATCGCACTGACCTTCAAGAGTGGAATTACGCGGTTCAGCGCCTTGAAAAATGCGCCGGAATCTACAGTAGCTTTCATGCTGCACTCCTATTCTTATCCAATGTGGTGCTCATGCGGACGGTCTTGGTGGAAAAATCCGTTTGCCGTGCGCTACATTCTCCGTTGACGAGGATATTGTAGACCATATCCACCACGATCGTAGCAGCGGTAATATTGGCGGCCATGCTCTGCGGGTCTGCCAGAGATGCTTCTGCACAGGAAAGCTCCGAAGGAAACCGATCCTGCGCCTTCAGTAGCTCTGGGAATACGCCGCCCACCGGCTTTCGGACGGTACGGCCATTCCTGCGAACACCGCATACTACCTGACCGGAAAACTCACCGTTGCCGCTGTCGATATAGATAAGGTTTTCCGCTTTCAGGAATGCCTTATGGCAAAGCTGGCGGGACTTGTCGTTATCTACGGCGCCGATAAGTATGACCTGTTCGCGTACCGTGGGGTAGCGACTGTACTCGCCTGCCCAGCCATCTGCGTGAATGAGTGTGGTGAGCGTATCCAGATCCTCTACGAAGGCGGGCAGGTATTCCGCTTCCATACCGAACACGGCGGCGTATCGCTCTGCCAGGATCTTTGCTTTGTTTTCACCCAGATCAGCGGGAGAAAAGTTCTGACGCACGAGGTTTTTGAACTCCACCTTGTCGCCGTCACAGATGATAAAGCGGCTGGGCCGATCCAGCGCGTACAGGAGCCGATAGATATGCGGCGCGATATGTCCGCCTGTTCCTCCTGCGCCCAGCATGACGATTTTCACCGGTGCATCTGTAGGCAGCTTCATTTCAGATCCCCCAGCAGAAGCCCCAGCGCCTTCCAGCCCCAAATACCCGTTTTCTCCTCTTTACGAGGCGAGACCCTTGAGACCGGCACCTTTTCGTGGCTTACTTCAGTACACCATTCAGGCGGAAAGGGTTCTTCCAATCCCTCCACCACCGTACTGGGGTCGATGTCCACGAAAGACCCGCCGCAGCAGATGCGCGCCGCAATCTCCGGATAGAAATGATCCAGATGGCCCAGCACCATGTAGATACCGGTTCCGCGTTCATCCGCGTCATCAATAGAGGAGAAAAACGCCTCCATGCTATTGTGGGAATGGATGTCGGCATAGTGGATATAGCGGCTTTCATCATCGTAAGGATTTTCCTGCAAGCTGGCGTGGATGCCCGCTTTGCTGACGTTCTGCTTGGGGACGTAGGCAAGGTATTCCTCCTTCCACTTGTCCCAATAGATCAATGCCAGTGCCTCATACTCCTGTCCATGCTCTGCCATGAAGGAGCGGAAGAACGCGATGATCTGACGCATCAGCGACAGCGGGATCAGGGGCAGGGCCGGGGTAAACCCGGCCGCAACCGCCTGAAAATCAATGATCTTGTGTTTTGGGGCGATAAATTCACCCTGCTCGGTCTTATGCATCTCATAGATGTGACCGTCATTGCCGGGGATCAGGCAGATGACCTTGTCCGAATTGCGGGCGGCCTCTACGGTGGGAAATGTTCCCTTGTAGGCGGCGGTGCCTTTATTCTTCATGGTCACCTTGGGACGCACGATGCAGTCCGGATTCTTGTCCTTGGCCTTTTTGAGCGCGTCCAGGAACTCACGGGAACGTTCGATGGACTCCTTCATGGAGATGATGGTCGTTCCCTTGGGGTCTTTGACGTCCTTGCGGATAGTGCCATACTCCACCGACCATGACACATTTTTGCCCTCCTCCAAGTCAAGGAAATCCTCTGACTTACGGATGCGAAGCTCCTCGAATGTCATGGTAGGATCTTCAATGACCTCCTTTGCGCTCTTATGGCAAAAGACAGGCTTCTTTTCAAAAAGGCTGGCTTTTGCGTTTTCCACGGTCTTTGCCTCGAAAGCTGCTTCCAGCGGATTACTGGGTACAGGCTCTGCGGCGGGGATCGTTGCGGGAGGTATAGTCACTGCCGTCGGCTGCGGCGCAGGGGTCTGCTCCGCTTGGGACGCTGCGGGGGACGTAGGCGGCTGCTCCACGTGGGGCGTTGCTGCCTCCGGTGCGGGAACGGTCTGCTGGGGTACCTGGAATGGGTTGGCTTCGGGTGCTGCTGCGCCGTTGGATGTGCCGGTGCCGAAGATCTCGTTAATGTCAAGACCTTCCTCCGCGCTGATCTCCTGAAACGGCCACATGCTGTTGCTGTCACTCATGGTAACGGCTCCTTTCGTGTTTTGGGACAACAAAAAAAGAACGCAACCGCCCCGAAAGGCAATTACGTTCTTCTTGATGTCCAGTTTTTTACATACTTCAAGTCTTAGTCAGAACGAAGAAGGGGGTTGACCTCCTTTCTCGCCCGTGCCTGCTCTGCTCCGTCCTCAATGCCTAATGACCTTAAGTACAAGGCCATTGTAGCGGGGAAATATGGGGGCGTACAGGTGGAAGCAGATTGCCACTTTACGAATCTGAAATTTTACATTGCTACTTATGTCATGGCTTGTGCTTATTTAGACATATTTATTACATGGTATGCAAAAAAACAACAAAGATGATATGAGCATGTTGTATGCTCAAAGGAGTTTGTCATGAGAATTGCCATATGTGATGATGATTTTGCAGAAGTTAAGATGATTTCTCAACACATAAGAAGCCATAAGCACCCGCATGAGGTTACTCTATTCGCATCACCTATTCCACTCTTAGAACAGGTTTATTCGGGTGCGGAATTTGACCTCGTGTTTTTGGATATTCGAATGCCAGATGGAAATGGCTGGGAAATTGCGAAGAAACTTAAAAGTCTAAACCGCAATATCTATATTGCAATGGTTACCGTCTTGGGTGAGTATATTTTTGATTGCTTCGATCGTGTAAATTGGTTTGCGCCCAAGCCGGTTACATGCGACAAGATTCTAAAGATTATCGATGACGCAGAGGTAAAACTTAGCCCTAAGGTATTTTTATTCAAAGCCGAGCGAACTCAATTAGCACTTTCTTCGCAAGAAATTGTTTACATTGAGGTAAACCACAACAACCTTACGTTTCACACGCTAACTGATTGCCATAGCATTAGAATGACTCTGAAAAGTGCGCGTGCCATTCTTTCGGTCTCTAGTCAGTTTGTCCAAATTCACAATAGTTTCATTATCAATTTAGCATATTATAAGTGCATGGATTCTTCAGATATTGTGTTACAGAATGGGCTACGTCTCCGACTGACTCGAACATACCGAAATCTTTTTTTCTTAGCCTTGTCTGAATATGTAAGAGGAGTGTCATAGTGTGCATGAGATTGAAATGTTCCGAATACTTGAAGGTGCAACCGCCTTTTATGAAACACTAGTTGTTTATCAATTTGTATCCGGTTTGTTTGTGCAAAAAAAGCGTTCAACATTTCTATTGGTAGTATATGCGCTTTTTGGCCTAAACTTATCATTGCTTAGTGTTTATGTTAGAACACCAATAATTCTAATCTCTTTTACATTGATTGCCCTATATGGAATTGAATTTTTATGCTATAAAACAACATGCCAGATGCGATGCTTTTCGGCCTTGTATTTTGTAACAGCGATGATGACATCAGAGGTAATTTGCTCATCTGTTGTATCAAGAATATGGGGCGTGGATTTAGCAGCTACTCTTGAACTGGGCTTCCCTAGAGCGACAGGGATAATCGCTGTTAAGTTAATACAAGGATTGCTGGTGCAATTCTCTGTTACTCTTGCAAAATGGAAAAAGGTTGCATCAAACAAGAACGATGTGCAAGGCTTTGTGCCCATTATCTTTTCTCAAATATGCTTTCTGTATCTGTCATATATTGGCTTTTCGTTTTGTTTTTACTACTGCAAGAAATTGAATTTGGCTGCAGTTGTTTCAATGATTGGCATTATGTACGCAAACGGGGTTATCTTTTGGTATTTTGATCGAATTTATGCTGCGTCCAATTATTTGGAAAAGAATAAGTCATTAGAGAGGGAACTCCTACTACAAAAAGAGTATCATGAGGCTCTCTTGGCACAACAAGTTGCAGCAGATGAATTGTGGCATGATATAAAAAAACACCTTTCTCTTGCAAAGGAATTGATGCGTTTTGAAGGGAGTTACGCATCTAATGCATATATAGATGATTTGGAAGCGGATCTAAAGCGCAGTTTACAAGTTGTTCGCACTGACCAACCCGTAATTGGAGCACTACTAACAGAGCAAATAAAGCGCGCAGCAAAGGAAAATGTGGTATTGAATTTGGATATTCATTTGATGCCACAAATCAGAATATCTGCAACTGATGCATGTATTATATTTGGAAATATCTTTGAAAATGCATTTCAAGCATGCGAAGTACTTGCAAAAGGAGAAAATCGTTGGATCAATGCAGAAATAAAGCAACGAGATCAATGCGTTGTGATACGAATAACAAACCCAAAGCCATTGCAGGAGACAAGAACCGTGTGCAGTGGGAAACATGGTATAGGCCTAAAAAATGTTAAAAAGGCAGTAGCAAAGTATGGCGGCTTTTTGCATATCGGAGACGATAATAATAGGTTTTCGGTTACGATACTCATTCCTTGAACTATATGCATGCAAGTTATCCCGCAAATAGGACGGATATCCCTCATCTATTGAAAGTAGTTTATTTTTTCGCTATGCTCGTGGTAGTAACAATCGACCTCGAGCATAGCATTTTTTGTAGGAGGAAGAATTATGAAATCAAAATATAGAGGAATGTTATGGACGGCTCTGCGAATTATTCCGGCGTTAGCGATGGCGATAGCCATTCAATCTGTAAATTCAACCTGCTTCTTTTGTCTACACCAACCAGATGTCCCGAACGAATTAAAACAAACAAAAGTGTCTTAAAAGACAGATTCCATACAAGTTTCACACACAGAACTCGACTGATAACTGTTACGCAAAGCCAGCGTTCCCGTTTTTTTCTTTGAATTCTACCTCGTCAGTTTTTTTGGGAAGGAGGGGCTTACATGAAGGAACCTATGCTTCTGGCCAATACTGCGGCATGCATTGCGAACCCGGCTATCGCTTTTGCCGCTATTGGTGCCTGCACCGCAACTGGTGTTTACCTTATGTGTGGTGCGGTTGCTGTAGTCGCCTGATAGATTACTAATATTTGGGGGAACGCTGGTTTTGCCAAACAATTATCTCGACCGACATAGTGCATTGTATCCATCAGAAAACAATTGAGCCACAATACTTTATTGGACTGGAGGAATCTTATATGTCCACTATTAGTGCCCTGCAAAAAGATACCGCATTCCCGTATTTAAACAAGGATTTTAAATTTGTAAAGACGCAACCGCTTTATACAGCCTTCATTGGCAATTTCAATGGTCATAGGGGCATGATAATGGTAAACGAAAGTGCCGCAAAAATTCTTTCACTCTGTGATGGAAAAACAAAAGTATTGAATATTAAGAGTAGGCTTACAGAGTACTATAAAGAAGACTACAATAGAGTATCTGCACTGGTCGATAATTTTATTGATAGTTTTTCCACTTTGGGGTATATTGATCTACTTCTTGAAGAAACTCAGAGAGACTCACTTGTTTTTATTGGCAGCTCAACATATTGGACACCAAATGTAATTGCAATTGAACTGACAGAAGTTTGTCCGCTCAGATGCAAGCATTGTTATTTAGATGCAGGCAATGGGATTACGATGCCATATCAGGATGTTTGTAAAATACTGGATGAAGCCAAAGATTTTGCGCTTGAACACATTCAGCTAACTGGAGGAGAGCCATTACTCCATCCGAACTTTTTTGAAATTCTGGAGCGCGCTATTGCTCTAGGCGGGGATATACATGTTTTTACATCAGGATACATTAACCGCGCTACGGTGGAAAAACTAAAGGCGTATGCAAAAGAGAATATAACATTGCAAGTAAGCCTTGATGGCATGGAGAGCTATCATGATGCATTTCGCGGAGTTAATGGGTGTTTTCAAAAGACTGTAAGCTTTATCCGTGAAATGGTAGCGGCGGGATACCGGGTGATTATCGGTATGTGCATTGATGGGCAAGACTATGATGAAGTGAAGCGTGTATGCCGTATGGTAAAGGAGATTGGTGCCGTAGGACTTCGACTTGGTGCAATATCTGACCGAGGCAGAGCTGAGGATACATTGGCGACCAATGTTGAAAAGATGAAGCAAATAAAATCCCTGCAACAGAAAATCTCTTCTGAAGAAGATTCGGAAGCATTTAAAATCATTTACGCCTCTGATGAGCAAAAAATGCGTGATTCTGAGTATGGTCACAATTGCGGAATGGGTCAAACAATTGTGAAGATTTCACCTACCGGGGACATCTCTCCATGTTTAATGTCCGAGATAGTCGTCGGAAATGCTCTTTCAGGCTCAATAAAAAGTGTTCAACTCAAGTACAGTAGGATCTTTGAAAATATACATATCCCATCTGTGACATTTTGCTCAGGCTGCCAAAATGAAATCTTATGTGTGAACTGTATCAATGAAGCATTGCTTCACAAAAAAGCTATAAAGGATTGTCGCTGGTGTGATGAACAAAAACAGGCATTAAGCAAACTGCAAAGATGAACCAATGCAAGACGGAGTCGATTTATCGATCGAGTTCGTCTTGCCGCATAATAAGGGCAAAAGTGCGGTGTGAAATGGAAAAAGAATATGTATTACAGCAACAAGTAACTATACTAAATAGTAAGCCATCCACACAATTTAGGTTAGATGCACTTTCAAGAGATGGCAACGAGCATCGATCCTATGCAAAATCCGTAATTTTAACGGATAAATCAATACTTACGGTGCTTGAACGTGATATGTATATTGATCGTACATTTATCGAGCGGATTCTTGATTCGCTCCAAGAGATCATGCAGGAAGTAAACCGGCAAAAAATGTCACTGCTTCTTCATGTAAATTGCAAAAATACTGTTCGCTTCTTTGAGAACCATACGTTAAACCGGTTAGAGGAAAGAATACTACGAGTCGTTTTGCGAAACCAGCACGGGGCGTCTTTTTTATCAGATGTACCGCTTTTTAAGTGCCAAGGGGAAAGCAATAGTGCAGTAGTTAAAATATGCAATGAAGCTCTAAGAAATATCGCTTTATGTGCCAACAAGCACGACGATATTATAAAAGGGCACATTACACACTGCGTTTTGGCTCCACAAGCAGCGGCGTACCTTTTCCATGAAATCGTGGGGCATCTTTTTGAATACGATTATTTATCTAGTGGTCAATGCATTTTTAATATGAACCATTTGGGTGCAGATTTGTTCCCTAAATGCATAACGGTAATTGATGATTTTGAGGTTATGGAAGACTACGGGGTGTGCTTTGGTCAGTACGATGATAGGGGGCAACCACTGAAGAAAACAATAGTGGTCCAAAATGGGAAAGTATGTAATGCTATAAAAACAAGACGTGTAGACACAATTCAAAACAATCCGCTCTATAGGATGTATAACTTGTTTTTGAAGGAGAATAATAATGGGTTAACACAGAGCGAAATGATACAGAAGATTGACTCTGGTATTCTTATCAGAAATGCAACTGCAGGTAGCGTTGATCCCCTTACAGGACAGTTTTCGTTGAACGCAAGTAACTGCGCCTTTGTAAAGAATGGCAAACTATTATGCGAGATTAGTGATTTTGTAATATCCACGGATTTACAAAAAGTGATTGAAAGCATAGAACAAGTTGGAAAGGATATCAGTTTTTTTCCGTCTCAGTGTAGCAAAAAGGGTCAAATTATTACCGTTGGGACAGGAGCACCATCAGTTTTACTCAGCGCAACGAGTGTTTTGGAGGATGGGTTATGGACTTAATAAATAACGTTGAATATGTACTTCATAATCTCAACATAAACGAATATCGGATACTACTGCACAGCCTACATAAATACACGGTTTTGCTCCAAGCGGGGTCAATTATAAAAACAGAAACCGTTAATGACCGGTGGCTTCAACTACTGTGTATAGCTAATGAAAAGTTGACTTATTTGACTTTTCCGATTTGTGCACCGGATGTTTTTAGAATTCTGCTCTCCAGCTGCCTTGCGCATAATGTGCAGGACGGTAATACTGCTAGCATTGATCTAAGTTTGCTCCCGCAAGTTGCGAAAGAAGCAACGCCATCGGTTTTTTCTGAGAAAGAGCATTTGAAACATATTTATAACGAGGAGGAGTGGGCTAAAGATAATGGCTATAACATCTTGTCTACTCAGCACATTCATTTGAAACATACGATTAGCGCTAAAACAGCGACTACACGCTGTACGTCAGAGATAGTTGAAAATCAAGTGCTGCTAAGCGCTTGGTTAGAAGGAGGCGTGCAGAGTGTGTATGCTGACAGCACTCTAACTGCAGTTTCATATCGTGAGCTCATTAACAGACTTGGTAAGCCCTTAAATGTCGAAGACCTGCAGTTGTCAGAAAAGACTCTAAGTGGTATAATATTTTTGCCTGCAGATGTTTTCCAGTTTTTTTGCCTATATTTGATTACGAGTTTAAATGGATCACTCATACTGAGTGGACAATCATTCCTGAAGAAACAGGATTTGGGGAAAAAGGTTTTTACATCACATCTTTCGATATATGATTCACCACAAATGAAGTATCCATATGCGACGCTGGATGCAGAGGGATCCCCATTAGTTGAAAAAGAACTAATCAATCACGGATACTTTAATGAGGCGTTATGTGATGTTGTTTCTGCTGCCGAGCTTGGGTGTTCGGCTGGAAACGCTTTTTACAATGCTCAGCAAATGAGTGTTGCAGTTATCCCTTCTGTGGTTAAACTACTTTTCAATGATGTTGATTCCTTTGATTATGACATGAATCGATCATGCGATGTGCGGCACATCGAGGCAATACTCCCGCCTGGCGTGCAGTTTAACTTTTCAACGGGTGTAATTTCGGGTATGTTTGTTGGTCGCGACATGATTTCAGGTACGAAGTATGCATACCCCTTTCACCAACATATTGCCACTTTTTTTAATAGCATCGTTGGTACAGATTTGAAAGAAAGATATATAGACGGTTTTATATTGCCCGGCGTATTTTTGCGCTTGTGATGGGAGCTACCATATGATAAATTTAAACAATATTTGCTATCAATACGGGAAAAATGGCGATGTGATCACAGGAATAAGCTATCACTTTTGTAAGGGATATCTTTACTTGGTTCGCGGCGAAAATGGTGTTGGGAAAACCACATTAGTTCGAATAATGCTAGGGCTTCTTCCCCCGAGGTCTGGAAGCGTGGAGATGTCAAAAAAAAGTATTGTGAGCTATCTTCCTGATGACAATGGAATTTATGATAATCTATCTGTTATCCAGAACATTAGATTTAGACTTGGACTCTATAATACTCCATACAAGCAGATGAAAAACGAAGTTGAAAGACGGCTAAAACAGTTTGGCATTTTTGAGTACAGGGATAGATTAGTTAATACGCTTTCCTACGGTACGAAAAAAAAAGTTGCAATAATTTGCGCATCGATAGTTCCGGCAGATTTGCTTGTCTTTGATGAGCCGACAAATGGCCTTGATTTACTGGCTGTTAATGAATTCCGTAAGTTACTTTTAGAATTACTGGACAATAAGCGGACAATTATCTGTGTTTCTCATGATTTACAAGTGCCAGATAAATGTCCACATCAAGAGTTATCTTTATCTAGGACAAAGCTGTCAAGTCTCCTCAGTGAAGGTGATGCAAAATGACAATGACTATTGAGTTACTACGGAAAGAACTCCTCGAAATACGGAGAAGCAAAAAAATATTACTATTCGGTTTAATGGGGGCGTTTATTCCAATTAGCATAAATTCCATTATTTTTAACCCCCTCATCTCGCTGGATAATATTTTCTTGCTATTCGCAATTATTTCCTCGTGCATGAGTGGAGAACTTGTGTTCTATGAAACCGTTGGAGAAGTTCATTCAAAAGCATTTGACATTGTATTAATTGCGACATCAAATTTGAGTGGGGTTATTTGTTGCAAATTATTACTCCCCGCTGCTTTAACATCTATATCAGTTACATTGGGCCTTTTAATCAACGATTTTGTAGCACCATATATTACTATTAGAACGCTATATGTTGGGGCATTTTCGTTAAGAAACATCTTAGCCTCCATCTCAGCAGCATTTCTTGTTGCGATTTTAGACTTTGCTCTGATGTCACTTTTCAGGAAAGAGGATCTCAAGCTGCATACAGCACTTATTGTAATTGTTTCTTTGTTTGAAATGGCTCTCTTTTCATCTACACAAATGTTAACATGCTGGATTCCTTTCGCTCTTTCCGGATCTGGCTTTATACTGTTAGTGAAGGTAGTTGCTAACACCCTCAAGAAACCACGGATAAACCCGACGTTTAAAGGATTGAGGAGAATACCGCTGATTCCCAATCATCTTCACTTCAAAACAGCAGTAGTCCTTATTGACCTCTATGCTGCCCCGTCATGGATTTTATTTCTTGTTCGTTGGGGTAGTCTGCTCTTAGTATTAGGCTATTCACTGCTGTTTCCCTGGCCTTTATATTTGCTAATTCTATTTTTGGTGCTTTCTTTTGGCAT